>Ga0209697_10000005_pt1 | contig 293749 bp, 265 predicted proteins | sample AliMusrvi5mmetaG_FD_184115 | JGI IMG/M metagenome (GOLD analysis project Ga0209697, IMG submission 184115) | Freshwater lake bacterial and archeal communities from Alinen Mustajarvi, Finland, to study Microbial Dark Matter (Phase II) - Alinen... | ecosystem: Environmental > Aquatic >... | reverse complement strand
TTATTTAATTGTTTGTGTGCTCTATAAATCAGTGTCAGTAAGTGTCGCTTTCGACCACTCAGCCACCTCTCCATAGGTTTATTTAATTGTTTGTGTGCTCTCCAAACTTTTTATTTTTTATGTTATAATCACTATATAAAATATAATAAGCCTTGTCAAACAAAAAATATTAAAAATATGGCACAAAATGAAACAAATTATATAAAATGGCAAATTCCAAACTACCGCAAACCGGAACGTAATAAGAACTGGTATATAGGGGCCAGCATATTTATCTTCGTGGCTCTTTTCTTCTGTTTTTTTACAATCACCAGCTGGCGTTTAGTCTTCTTAGGCCATAGCGCAAACTTCCTTTTTGCCTTAATAATTATCATTTCCGCCATAATCATGATAATTAACGAGAACCAACCCGTTAGCATGTTAGATTGCGAATTGGGCCCAGAGGGCTTTAAACTCGCCGGTCGTTTATATGAGTACGGTGAATTAAAGGATTTTTCCCTAATTTATAAACCGAAAGAAAGCTTAAAAACCCTTTACTTTGAATTTAACAGTTCTGTTAAACAAAGACTCTCGATTCCTCTGCGCAGTCTTGATCCCTTAACGATTCGTAATTTTTTATTAAAATACTTAAAAGAAGATTTAGATCGAACTGATCCGCCCTTATCCGAACAGTTGACGAAACTGCTAAAACTATAATAGAATAAGAACAGCCCGCAATTGTTTTTGTTATAGGCTAGCCTTAAGCATCCATCGTTCAACGGATAGGACGTAAGCTTGCGGAGTTTAAAATCCAGGTTCGATTCCTGGTGGATGCACATTTTAAATTAATAATTTCTGATTATTAATTTCACGACTTTATGTTTAGTCTTAATTCACCCTTAGAGGAACTAAACCGTGTCGGCAAAACTAACGCTAAATTATTGAAAAAATTAGGTCTCGCAGACGTCGAAGACCTACTTTTTTATTTCCCTTTTCGCTATGAAGATTATAGCCAAAGTTTAAAGATTGCCGATTTGGTCGCCGGACAAAAAGCGAATATCAACGGCACTGTTGAACTTATTCAAAATAAAAAAAGTTTTAAGCGACGCATATTTATTACCGAAGCGCTTATTAGCGACCATGCCTACCGGCAGGCAGGTGAAAGTGAAACAATAAAAGTTATCTGGTTTAATCAGGCCTTTTTAACAAAAACCCTTCATGTCGGTGATAATATATCTCTTTCCGGATTAGTAACGGAAAATAACGGCCAGCTCGCTTTTGTTTCGCCGCAATATGAAAAGATTTATGATAATAAGTTAGTAAATACTCAAGGCCTGGTTCCGAATTATCACACTACGGAAAAGTTAACCCAAAAACAGATTCGTTTTTTGTTAAAACAAATTATTGATTTGAGTTCAAACGTTGAGGACTGGCTTCCTTTAGTAATTCAGAAAAAATTAAATTTATTAAGCCTCTCTGAAGCGCTCTATAAAATTCATTTTCCAAAAACAGAAGACGAGGCTTCTGCCGCACAACGCCGCTTGGCATTCGATGAGGTTTTTTTATTAGCCCTTAAAGCGCAGCTGGTTAAAAAAGAACTAAAGAAGAGAAAGGCTCAGCCGATTATTTTCCAAGAAAAAACGACGAAAGAGTTTGTCGATTCTCTACCATTTAAATTAAGCGATGCCCAGAAAAAAACGGCCTGGGAAATTATTAAAGACTTAGGCAAAGAAACGCCGATGAACCGTCTTTTAGAAGGCGACGTCGGCAGTGGTAAAACACTGGTCGCAGTTATGGCGATTTTAAACACGGCTTTAAACAAAAAACAAAGCGCCTTAATGGTTCCGACCAGCATTTTAGCCACTCAACATTTTAATTCCTTAAACCGTATTTTAGCTCCCTATAATTTCAAAATCGGTTTAATGACCGGTACAAAAAAACCGGCGGATTATAGAGACTTAGATATCATTATCGGTACGCATGCTTTAATTCAAGATAAAGTTAAATTTGATAATTTAGCTCTTGTCGTGGTCGACGAACAGCATCGTTTCGGCGTTGAACAGCGCCAGAAATTATTAAATTATGAAGATGATAATAAAACGGATAAATTAACACCGCATTTTTTATCAATGACGGCGACACCGATTCCCCGCTCTTTAGCTTTAACTTTATATGGTGATTTGGACTTGTCGATTATTGATGAAATGCCTCTCGGTCGTAAAAAAATTATTACAAAATTAGTAAAAGAAGAAAACCGCGCTTTAGCTTATGAATTTATCCGCAAAGAAATTAAAAATGGCCGTCAGGCTTATGTTATTTGTCCGATGATTGATGAGTCCGATCGCCTTGGTGTTAAGTCGGTTAAAGCGGAGCATCTAAAATTAGATCAGGAAATATTTCCGGAATTATCGGTCGGACTCTTACACGGGAAAATGAAAAGTAAAGAAAAGGAAGTGGTCATGCAAGATTTTTTAGCCGGTAAAATTTCGGTAATCGTTGCGACTTCTTTAATCGAAGTCGGCATCGATGTGCCTAATGCAACCTTAATGATTATTGAAGGCGCTGATCGCTTTGGCTTAGCGCAACTTCATCAATTCCGCGGTCGTATCGGGCGCAGTGATATTCAATCGTACTGCTTTTTATTTCCTTCGCGGGAAGAAATAAGTAACGAGAAAACTTTAGAGCGCCTTGAAGCATTAACGAAATTTAATGACGGATTTACCCTTTCAAAAATTGATTTAAAACTCCGCGGCCATGGTGAACTTTACGGTTTAGTGCAAAGCGGCTGGCCGGAATTACAAATCGCCTCCGCTCTCGATTTTCAAATAATTAAAGAAGCAAAAGATGAAGCGGAATTACTGCTTAATGAAAGCCCGGATTTAAATAAATACCCTTTATTAAAAAAGAAATTAATAAATTTAGGTTATAAAATACATTTAGAGTAGCTCCTAAAAATATATTTGGACAAGAAAAAAAGAGAGCGTAAACATTTGTTGTTACAATCTCTCTTTTTTTTGCACTTTTGGTGCAAAGATTTTATTAGGCTTTTGTTTCTTTTTTTCTCCAGAAAAACAGCAGACACGTTACAGATGCAACGACAAGCCATATTCCTATCCAACCGGGATGCGGAGTGTGGAGCCAGTTATCGGAAATAAAATTATCCGACATTTCAGCTGGCAACACCGGTTGGCTTGGAGATAACCACCCTAAACCTAATACTACTATTATACAAAACAACGCAATCAGCCATAAAGCCTTAAAGAAATCTGTCATGATAAAAAATTTTAAAGATTAGTTAATTGTTAGATTGTCTCAAGCCCTTTATTTAAGGGGTTAGGATAATCTAACAATTGGCCGAAATGCCTAATTTCAAAGAACAATTTAACTAAGTTAATTATACCACAACATTTAACTATTGTCAATAGCTAATAAATATACCTTTATTCACTGGCCTAAACAACGATATTGATAAGCTTTTTCTCAATATAGATAATTTTCTTAATTTCTTGCCCATCAATCAGCTTTTTAACCTTTTCCCTCTCTAAAGCTATCTTTTCGACCCCCTCTTTATTCAAATCGGAAGCAATTGTAATCTCATCGCGAATTTTTCCGTTAACCGAAATACCAATTGTAACCTCCTCCTCCCCTTCGTCAATTAATTTCTGATCATACTCCGGCCAGGTGCTTAAAAAGACTGAGGTCTTATTCCCTAATTCCACCCAAAGCTCCTCGCCAAGATGCGGCGCAAACGGTGAAAATATCGCAATCATTTTTTTATAATCGCTTTCTTTAATCGTGCTCTCTTTTTCTAACTCGTTTGCTAAAATCATTAGCGCGCTGATTGCGGTATTAAATTTAAAATTCTCAATGTCCTCGGAAACTTTTTTAACAGTGCAATTAACTAAACGATTTATTTTTTTGTTTTCCGGTGCGCTATCAGAAACCTTAAATTTTAATTTCCAGAATTTATCTAAAAAGCGGCGTGAACCCACAACCCCCTTTGTATTCCAAGCGATGCTCTGCGAAAAAGGGCCCATGAACATTTCGTAGACTCTTAGAGCGTCGGCGCCGTAATTATTTATAACTTCATCAGGATTAATGACATTATTCCAGCGCTTGCTCATCTTTCTGCCGTCATCGGCTAAAATTAAGCCGACATGAACTAATTTCTTAAAAGGTTCTTTGGTTGAAACAACACCGATATCAAATAAAAATTTATGCCAGAAACGCGCATATAATAAATGACGCGTCGCATGCTCCGCTCCACCGACGTAAAGATCGACCGGCATAAAATGACGCTCTAATTCTTTGTTTACCAATTCCTTATCGTTCTTCGGATCAATATATCTTAAATAATACCAGCTTGATCCGGCCCACTGCGGCATCGTGTTTGTTTCGCGTCTGGCCGGCCCGCCGCACTTCGGACATTTTGTATTAACCCATGCCGCGATTGTGGCGAGCGGTGATTCGCCCGTTCCGGACGGCTCGTAATTTTCAACATCGGGTAGCTTTAATGGTAATTCACTTTCCGGAACCCCGACTGTTCCGCATTTATCGCAATGAATAATCGGAATTGGTTCACCCCAATATCTTTGTCTTGAGAAAACCCAATCGCGCATTTTATAATTTACTTTTTTACGGCCTAATTTTTCTTTTTCTAAATAAGCGGTCATTTTTTGTCTCGCCTCTTCCGAACTTAAGCCATTATAAATATCGGAATTAATTAGAACGCCATCGTCAGTTGTCGCTTTTTCGCTTTCTGTCTCCGCTTTTCCATCTTCCAACTTACCATTAATATTTTTTATAACTTCTTTAATTTCTAAATTATATTTTTTTGCAAATTCATAGTCTCTTTCATCATGAGCCGGAACGGCCATAACCGCACCAGTACCATAAAACCCTAAAACATAATCGGCCACATAAACCGGTACTTTTTCTTTAGTAAATGGATTGATCGCTTTAATTCCCTTTAACTCAATTCCTTTCTTATCTTTTTGTAAGTCTGTTCTTTCTAACTCGGTTTTGTTTTGCGCTTTAATTACATAATCATTTACTTCTTCGTAATTTGAGATTTTATCTTTTAATGTTTCTAATAATTTATGTTCCGGGGCAACGACGACATAAGTCACACCATAAACCGTATCGACTCTCGTCGTGTAGACTTCAATGACTTCCTCGCTATTTTCTAAGGCAAATTTGAATTCTGCGCCTTCACTGCGCCCGATCCAGTTTCTCTGCTGTTCAATAATAAAATCTTCCCAGTCTAAATTTTCCGTATCTAAATCGTATAAAAGGCGATCGGCGTAATCCGTCATTCTTAGAACCCACTGACGAAGCTTTCTTTGAATTACTTCCGAACCGCAACGCTCGCATTTTCCATTCTCCAAATCTTCGTTCGCCAAGACGGTCTTACAGCTCGGGCACCAGTTAACTGGTTCATCGGATTCAAAGGCTAAACCTTTCTCAAACATTTTTAAAAATATCCATTGTGTCCATTTATAGTAATCCGGATCAATCGTATTTATTTCTCTATCCCAGTCATAGGTAAAACCGAACATTTCTAACTGATTTTTAAATTTCTGAACATGTTCATGAACAAAAACACTCGGATTGATTTTATTTTTAATCGCGTAATTTTCCGCCGGTAAACCAAAAGCGTCCCAACCCATCGGATGTAAAACAGAAAAGCCCTTAAGCATTTTGTAGCGCGCTGAGATATCGGTCGCAATATAACCCTTTGGATGGCCGACGTGGATACCGGAACCGGAAATATAAGGAAACATATCAAGAGCGTAATATTTCTGCTTATCGGTCGAGTTTGAAACTTTATATAAACCGGAGTCATTCCAAATCTTCTGCCATTTTTTTTCGATCAATTTTGGTTCGTAGTTTTCGTTAATATTATTCATAATCATTTTCTTACATGTAAATTATATTTTACCTGTAACTATTCTTATTATTAATCTATTTTAACCATAATTTAGCCATAAGTCCAGTAAACAGCAAATTTTGGCCTATAAATCAATAATTATTGCTATTGACAGAATCTTAATAAAGCATTAATATCAGAATATGTTATTTCGTGAATTTAAAGTTCTTTTTTTAAACATATTTTTTTAACCTAAAAAAATTTAACGCATGAGAAAAAGTGGTTTATTGACGGCCTACTTTGGGAAAGTTGAAGTAGCCATCGAGGGTAGTTTTAGTCTAATTTCTAAAGGGTTTATGGTTGAAATCGTCGGAATAGGGGGAAATGTTCCTCGTCAATCAATTTCCATTTGGGAACTAAGTTTTCAAAGCCTGGAAATGGCTGAAAGTGTGTTCGATTCCTGCTTCGGGATTACGTCTGAGCAGGCCGCAAAAATCGACAGCGCCAAAGGCATTTTGAAAACGCCCGTGGAGATAAAATACGAAAAAGAAGGATCTCTCGCCCAATAAGGATACTTCTTAGAATGTATTAAAAACCAGCCCTTAAAAAGCTGGTTTTAATTTTGTCTAAAAATATAAAAGCAAAGTTATCTTTATTTTATCAGCGCAATCAAATCGCTCAAATTTTTTACTTTGGTTAATTTTAATTTTCCGGCCTTAACTTCAACATCGGGAATAATCGCCGTCTTAAAACCTAAGCGCTCCGCCTCTTTTAAGCGCATCTCTAGTCGCGAAACATTTCTAACTTCCCCGCCGAGACCGACTTCGCCTAAAACAATTGTTTCCCGGGAAAAATATTTATCTTGATTTGAAGAAATGATCGCCGCACAAGCCGCTAAATCTAAAGCGGGGTCGCTAATTTTTAAACCACCGACAATATTTAAAATAATATCTTGCGTCGTTAAATTTATTTTTGTCCGCTTTGAAATTACGGCGCTTAAAACACTTAAACGATTTAGATCAAAACCGCTCGTCTTTCTTTGGGGATAACCAAAAACGGTTTTCGACACTAAGGCCTGTAAATCAATTAAGAATGAGCGGCTCCCTTCGATAACACAGCCGATAACTGAACCGGAAACGTCCGCCGTGCCGTTATCAATAAAAATCAGACTCGGATTTTTTACTTCTTGAAAACCGGAACCGGTCATCTCAAGGACGCCAAGCTCATTTACCGAGCCGAAGCGATTTTTTGTCGCGCGCAGTAAACAATAATTGTTATTATTCTCATTTTCTAAATATAAAACCGTATCGACAATATGCTCTAAAGACTTCGGCCCGGCCACGGCGCCATCTTTGGTAATATGACCGATTAAAATTACCGCGATATCATTTTCTTTCGCGAGTTCTAAAAATTTAATCGCCGCCGCCCGAATTTGCGAAATTCCGCCGGCTTCGGACGGAATTAAACTTGAGTAAACGGTCTGAATCGAATCAACGATCAATAAAGTCGGTTTAACTTTTAAAGCCGAAGAAAATATTTTCTCGACGTTTGTCTCGCTAATAAATTTTAGATTATCAAGTCGGCAATTTAAGCGCATTAAGCGATCCTTCACTTGCGCGGCCGATTCTTCCCCGCTGACATATAGAGTCTCGCCCTTAATCGCGGTCGCAATCTGCGCGACTAAAGTCGACTTCCCGATTCCCGGCTCCCCGCTTAATAAAATTAAAGATCCGGGAACAACACCGCCGCCTAAAACACGATCGATTTCTAATATATCGGTTTTATATCTGACTAAAGACGAAGCTTTAATTTCATTTAAATCAATAATATTCGCCCCGCCGATTTTTTTGATGATTTCATTTTTCGCGTCTTTATTATCTTGAATCTGCTCGCTTAAAGTTCCCCAAGAGCCGCACTCTAAACAACGCCCACTCCATTTTGGAAATTGGGCGTCGCAGTTTGAGCAACTATAGATCGTTTTTAAATTATTGGCCATATCGGAATAATTACTTTATAAATTTAAGTTTTATTTTCGACCTACTTTCTATTTTTCCCAATAAGCGCGATCGACTAGCCACTGCCCACCCACTTTTTTAAAATCTAAATCTAATTTCTGAATATAGGCCGGATTAGAATTACTGACCCCGGTGCTCTCCTGGCGTTTAGTAGTGACAATTATTTGCGCTTGGCCGTTCGCATCGTCAAATTTTTTAATTTCACTGGTTAAGGCATTAGTGGTAATTCCATAATAAGCGGTTTGTTGAGACGAGGAAGCTTTTAAATCGGCGACATACTTATCCGACCAGTCCTGCATATTTTTCGTCATCGTTAATTTTGCGTCCACAAAATTATTATAGCTCGACTGATTAGAATAAGAACCGAGCCGCTCCGCAAACGCCATGGCAATTTTTGCGACATCGCTGCCGTTTATTTTATGCGGCGCCTCTTTACTTAGATCATAAGTTAAATTCGGATTACGAGGCGTTTCGGCAACGCTGCTGGTCCCGTTATTTGTTCCTGACGGCAGTTGACTATTTGTTACCTGATTAACGTTCGTAAGCGCCGGAGTATTAACTTTATTTTTGAAAAAACCGAAATATATAATGACAATTAAAATTAAAAGCCCGATTCCAATTATGAGCAGGCCGATTTTTTTTCGGTTATCTTGTTGCATATTATTAAATATTATAAATATTATAAAAAAAATTCATTACACCGTTTCAGTCTCGTTATTTTCATTATTTTCATTGCTCTCCTCAAATTCCTTTTTTGCCTCCTCAATTTCTAAAAGCTGGCGCGGATCGGAAGTGATTAACTGATCCTCCGTATACGAAGCAACCACTTTCATCGCCACATGTTTATTACCGGCAAAAAATATGCCTTCACCGACGCCGCATTCAAGCAATAAAAACTTCTCACCTTCGGTTAAAAGGAAAGTTTTCTGAACTAAATCAATCGCTGCCGGAGACTGTTTTAAAAGAATCTGCAAAGAGGAATTAGTGACAATCGCTTGGCCGTAAGGAGAAGTCAAAAAGTCGTTGACGTCTTGAGTAATTGTCGTGACGCCCAAATAATATTTACGGCAGCGCTTAACGAGCGCAAAAATAAACTTGGCGCTATCTTCATGCTGCATCATCCACCAAGCTTCGTCAATAACGAGAATACGCTTCTTCATCTCGCTGCGGACAATATTCCAAATATAATTAACAATCGTATAAATCGCAATCGGACGAAGCTCGTCTTCTAAATCGCGAACCGAAAAGCAAACGAGCTGGTTATTCATCTCGACATTAGTCGGATTATTTAATAAGCCGGCGAAAGTCCCTTCCGTAAATTTTTTCAAACGCAAACCTAAATCCGCGCCGCCTTCCATTCCGTCTAAAACCTGACCGAAGTCGGCCATCGTCGGCGACTCAATCTTACTTAAATCAGAATCGGGCGTAATATCTTTTTTCGCGTAAGTTTCGAGCAGGGCGCGATCAACGAGCGAATCTTCGTCGTAAGTAAGATTGCCGAGCATTAAACGAACCAAACCTTTTAAAGTAATCACGGCACTGCGAATAATATCTTTCGGCTTGGCTTCCCCGCCGACCGAGCGCGGCAAGTCAAAAGGATTAATTTTATTTTCACTCGATAAAGAAATATTAACATAGGTTCCGCCCACCGCTTCCGCCAAATGTTTATATTCATATTCCGGGTCGATAACGATCACATCCGCACCGAGCATTAAAGAACGTAAAATTTCGAGTTTAATCGCATAACTTTTTCCCGCTCCGGAGGTCGCAAAGACAACTGAATTAGCGTTCTGCAAAGAAAAACGATCAAACAAAATTAAGCTATTATTATGGCGATTAATACCATACAGAATTCCCCGATCGCTGGTCAGCTCAGACGAAATAAACGGAAAAGATGAGGCAATCGGCGATGAATTCATGTTAAAGGTAATATATAATTCATCGTTGCCTAAAGGCAAGGTCGAATTAAAACCTTGCTCGGCTTGATAATAAACCCGGCGCGAATAAACGAGGCGGGAACCAAAAATATCTTCGACTTGATCAGACAACTTATCAAGATTATCGACCGAGTCGGCATATAAAGTAATATAAAGAGCGAATTGAAAGAATTTTTCCGTTCCTTGGGTCAGCGCGTCGCGCAAATATTCGATATCGCGCAAAGCGGTTTCCCGAAGCGGATCGCGGGCGGCGCCTTTTTCAGAATCCGAAATAATCTGCGCCTCTAAGGTACCGACTTTATTTTTAAGCTGTTTTAAAACGATGGCTGATTTAACGGGATAAAAAAACATCGAAACGTCAAAGGTAAAGTTCAAATTAATAATCGGTGCGAACCAGCCGACCGAAATGTAACGCGGATAGCTGATGACAAAAATAGTTCTTAAAAATTTATCCCCCAGTCTTAAAAAAGTGGCATCGACCTTGAAACTGGCCGGAGCGATAATATCGCGCACCGATAAAACACCGCGCCGGAAAGCTTTCTCTTCCTCGATAACTTCGCGCGTTAATTCAGGATTATCTTCAATCATCGGCCCTTTTTTAGCGCGGCCAAAAGTTACCGGCGTGGTCAGGGAAATTTTTTTATTTTCTTGTTCTTTACTAAAATCGATCATAAAAATTAATTAGCCGTTTTAATTATTCACCAACTCTTATTTTATCTAAATCGACTAAACTTTGATTTTTCGAAGTTTCCGGATTATAAGTTTTATAATATAATTCAATTAAGCTCTGCGTATCAAGCCGCACCACCGCGACCCCCATTGATTCTAAACCGCCGGCCACGCTGTCGATGCGGCGATCAAGCATTTCCTGGTAGCTCTTAAATGTTTTATCTTTTAATTTAATTATTGTCGCCGGACGAAGCGCTTCGCTAATCAGACTGAAAAAGTTCTTGCGCTTATCGGTTAAAGGGTCATAAGGGACGGTGACATAAAAACGCTTATTCATAATCTTCCCGAGCGAGGTAAGCTCTTGAATGTACTGGATGTAATCAGACGTTTGAATTTTTAATAACTTATTAATTTGTTCTTTTTCTTTCACTTTTAAATATTCTAAATAATTATCGATATCAAGCTCGCGGGACTGGATAACAATTTCGAGGGTAAAGCTTAAATTATTTATAAAACGGACATAAGACTCGATAACCGCGTCCTGTTCGTCTTCGCTCTTTAAGGCAAAATTAATACTCGAAACAAGCAGAACCGCTCTTAAAGTTCCATCCTTCATGACGATCGTATTATCTTTAATTTCGGCAATATCTAAATATTGCTGGGTTGAAACTTTTATTTTATTTTTGCCTAAGCTGTCAGTTGACATAAATTATATTTTTTAATTTTGCTCGCCTTTATAATGGCCTTTAGTATCGACGATTAAAGCCATTTCCGCCAGCCGCGAAGTCTTATAATATTCTTTCGGCTCCGTTTTTACTTCCGGTGTAATATATTCCGCTCTCTTTTCTTGTTCAACCGGCAAGACTTTATTATTCCAAACTCTGATGCGCGGTCTTCTTAGAGTCTGGGTGGCGTTAAGAACAAAAAAATGGAAAGGCCGGCCATTAACTTTTACGAATGAAAAAGTCGCGGCGATAACCAAAACAACAACAGAAATCGTGACAAACAAAGAAAAATCAAATAGCTTATAAGAGGCGGCGACGATTATAGCGGCGCCCAAAAGAATTAAAAACTGCCGGGTCGTAATCGGACCGATAATTTTACTTTCCACATCAATAAATTGAGGAACGGTAAACTGTTGCATACTAATATTTTATTTAAACTGGCTGGCCAATAAATTATCAGAAAACTAATTTGCTGTTTAAACTGACAATCGCTTCAATCTCCTCCATCTTTAAATATTCCGGATTATTTTTCTGATGCTCCAGGGCCGCTTCTTTAAGCGTTAGACCCTTAGAAATCGCCTCCTGACCGATTCGAACATATAAACGGTTAACCGGACTTTGGCGCCAAGCTTTGACGCCGGTTACCATCTTATCATAGCCTTCCTTTTCTAACTGTTTAATTTTATTAAAAATTTTAATAACGGACTCATTCGGCGTTGTTCCTAAACGACGAAAATTTACTACATCTAAATACTGCAATTCCTCAATCGGACCCATTACTTTAGGAACTATCTTGACATCGTGCATGGACGGACGACCGGGAGTTGAGGTTAAGGCCTGTCGGGCCAGACTGGGATGAGGCGGGACAATGGGGGCGGGATTTATCGTCTGTTTCGGAACGGAAATCGGCATTTTTACCGGCGCGGCGGTTTGCGCAATCGGAGTCGGGGTCGGGGTTGGGATTGGAGCTGCTGTTGGTGTTGTGGCTGGTATTGGATTTTGTATCGGCGTCGTGACAACAGGCGGAACAACTTTAAGCGGCGCTGCTATTTTTTTCTCTCCGGCCGGTAAATCTAACAACTCCGGTTTTTTTATCTGCCCGCGGGCAATCATTTCCTTTAAGTTATAATCGGCAATTTTTCCGGATGAGGCCAACTTGCCTTCCGAATTATTTATAATCTGGTCCAAACGACTGCTCGAAGAAATTAACGGTTTATCGGATAAAGTTGAAGCCATCGGACTCGGACTTGGACTAACGCTTAAACTTTTAAATTTTTGCGCTTCACAAACTTTAAAAACACGATCAATTTCCGCCGGGCTTAAATTTAAGCCGCCGCTGACCACCTCTTTTCCTAAAACCGCGCGCGTATCGATTTTAGCTCTTATCCCCTTGAGATAAGTCGCTAAAATATTTTTAAAACGATTAACTAATTCCGAACTTGCTAAAGTTAAGCCGGCTTCCGAAATAATAACTTTAATATCTTTTTCTAAATCAAGCGCGCGAATATCAGACATGATTCCTAAATAATCAGCGACGCCGATAAAAATTTTCTCTTTAAGCTCTGAGCTTAAAGCCTGAGCCGACTCGCGGGTTAATCCACTCTCGCTGATAAAATAATTTACTAAGTTACTGATGGCAATATTTTTAATCATGACCTTCATCACGACCATAGCTAAATCAACCTTATATTTATTTTCCAGTTCCGTTAAAAGAAGCATCGCGCTCGCCGAAGAAACCTGATCGCGCAAGTTTTTTGGAAGATTATTAAATTGTTGCAAGTAATCAAACATGATATGAAAAAACAAGAAAAATAAACAGAGCTTGTCTTATCCTTCTGCTTATTATTTTATCATATTTTGTTTAAAAGAGGAAACCACATTTAATACTTAATATGACTTATATCGAGCTTATATTTGCCTTTAATCGACTAGGAGATTAGTAATCAGGGCAATAATCGAGGTCTTATCTTTTTGGGCGCTGGCGGCGATTAAAAGAGCCAGTGAAGCTAAGGCGGTGTCGCCTATTTTCACCTCCCCTTTCTTGTTAAGGAGGTAATTATTCCTGACCAGAAAGATAATAAATAAAAAGGAAGCGATTCTTTTATTCCCGTCGACGAAGGGTCGATCTTTAATTATGAAATATAGGAGATGGGCGGCTCTTTCGGCAACCGAAGGGTATAATATTTTTCCCGAGAAAGATGACTCCAGTTTTTTAAAAATATCGGCCAAGCTTCCCTTCTTTTCTAATCCAAAATTAGCCGAGGCTCTTTTATCTTTAATCAATTTTAACTTTAATTTATTAATTTCGTCTTTAACATATTCGTAATCCAAAACCTTAATGATCTTCCCCTTCTTTTCAACTTTTAAATCACCCTGATCATACTTTTGTAAAATTACCCAAGCATTGGCATAAGCACTCATGACATATAGGAGCGCCTCGGTTTCCGGCTGATTTAACCTTTTTTCTTCGCTAATACTACGCAAAAAATTAATTGTGTTCGTTAATTCTTTAAGTTTTATTTCTTTGTTTTCTTTTAATCTTTTTTCATTAACAAGATAGCCTTTAACTAAATAATTTTTAATAAGCTGCGTCGCCCAAATACGGAATTGTGTCGCTTGACGCGAATTAACCCGATAGCCGACGGAAATAATCGCATCTAAATTATAAAAAACCGTTTGATATTTTTTGCCGTCCGCGGCAGTATGTTCCATTTTGGAACAGACTGAATTTTGCTTAAGCTCGCCGCTTTTAAAAATGTTTAAAAGATGTTTCGTGATTGCCGGTCGCTCTGTCCCAAATAAAAGCGCCATCTGCGCCTGCGAAAGCCAGATTGTGTCTTTTTCGAGTTTCGCTTCTAAATTAATTCGACCCTCTTTATCTTTATAAATTACGATCTCACGGCTATTTTGCGTCATAATATTTTACAGATGAAGATATATTTATTTTTTATTTAATTTTCCTTCATTATTGATTTAATTTTAAAATTTATTATGATTTTATTCGACAGAAGCTTGATTTATATTTTTCCGGATGATAGGCCTCAAGTCTTTTTATCTCACAAAAAAAACGCTCCGAATCGATAAGTTCTTGCAGCGCCTTTAAATCAACGTGTTGATCATAACCCAAGCAAATCACATCGGGTCGAAATTTTCTAACCAAGTTCCAGCGGTCGTGTTCCTCGCCAAGGATAGCTTTCCCTCGTAAATTAAGACTTTTAAGAGCTTCCTCAACTTTCTGCCGGCGAATATCTTGGCCTTCTTGCGGCAAATGTTTTTTAATTTTTAAAACGTTCGAATCGCGCGCGACGATAACGACCAGTTCATCGCCACAGGCCCCGGCCTGAGTTAGATATGAAAGATGGCCGGGATGAAAATTATCAAAAGTGCCGAAAGCCAGGACGCGCATCTATTTCTTTTTAGAGCCACTAAAACGTTTCATCTCTTGCTGAAGCGCGCGGTATTCTAAACTACCTTCCGGATAATCAAGAATTTCTTTTTCTAACTCAACCAGTTCGTCGGGAATATTTGAATAATCATCTTTAATTATTTCGGGTTGAACGGCCTTAACGGGTGCCGGAGAAACTTTAGATGGCTTGTCATCTTTGATAGACAAAGGAGATTTTCTAACTGGACCATCTTCCTTAATAGACGCGACAGCCGACTTTAAAGTTGATTTAGGTATCTCGCTAGTCGCCGCTTTTTCAAACGGAATAACTTGCCAGTTTTCGAGCGGTAAATTTCCCATACTGTCCGGGAAGAAAGACAAGTTACGATATAACTTTAAAAGCTGGCCGACTAAATGCTTCTGTTCCGAATTTAATTTTTTCGTATTAACCGAATTGCTCAAATATTGAGCTAAAACTACGCCGCTAAAAAATTCGCTGCCGTTAGTTTTAATAAAATCACGAAGATAATTTGCGACTGTTCCATCAACTTCTCGATCTTCAAAATTGATCCGATTTTCGGAAATTTTTTCTTGATTAGAATATAGAGCGTCTTCGAGATCTTTTTTGAAATTTTCATCTTTAAGAAGCTCAATTAGGGTTTCATTATAGTCTTCTATAATTTCTTCAAAATCAGCCGGGGATTCTAAGGTGTCCAATAAGGCCTCTTTAAACAATTCAATTGCTGACTTTTTCTCCGCCTCTAGATCAGCTGGAGCATTGATCGGATCATCTAGATCGATAAAACGAGAAGTAGGATTATTTTCCACTTTTTTATTAGTAGCTTGTGTGTTTAAGGCTGATTTCAAAGGCTTTTCATCTTCTTCGCTATAAAGCTTTCGCTCTTTTTCAAGAGCTATCCTTTCCTCCATAACCCTTCGACCATAGCCGGTTAAATCAGCATTGTTTTTCGAAAGATAAGAAAGAATCTCACCTTTAAAATAATCATCGGCAATAAGAAGCTTTAAGCCGGCAATATCTAATGCTAACAGATGGGCCTTATCGGCCGCTAATTTTAATTCGCCAGCAAGCTTAGCTTCTAAGTTATCAATCTTTAAGGTTTTTAAATAAAGATCATTCGTAAAACCAATAAATAAACTTTGTTGTTTGTCGTCTAAATTATACTTCGCAGCGATTTCTCTATTAATAAGCGCGCCAAAAGAAGAAAATAAAACATCTTGTACTTCGGACGGTAATTTTTTTATTTCTTCAATATAATCCATAATAATTTTGATTAACTAAATGGTTCTAAGATTTGACTTATTTAGCTTTTAGCGAGGAATTGGTTTTATTACTCCAAGAATATTACTAGCCTTAATTTCGTCTTGTTTTTTACGATTTTCCTCGATAGTTTTGTCGAGCGCGTTAACCGCACCAATTAATCTCTTAACTAAGTCCGGGTTTGAGCCAGATCTTTCCAAGGAAACAATATTGCTTACTTCAATACCCTTCGCCATTGACCGACTGATACTATCAACAAGATTATCATTAGTGCCATTTTTCTTAAGCTGATCGGTATCAAAATTACCAAGCCAGGAAGGTTTCGCGATAGAAAAGAATTTTTGCGTTGCTTCTTCATCTAAATTACCATCCTTATCGCCGAAGGCATTCTTCATATCCCCCGAGGTTCTGGCAATAAGTTTTGCCCATTTATTTAGTTCGTCAGTCGCTGAATCATATAAAGGCTTGCCATCATTTACATCTTCATTTTTAGCCGACAAAAAAGCGCCATTAACATTATTTCGATACATTGAACTCTTTGAGGATAGGCGACTAATATTGTCAGCAAAATCGACTCCAGAATAGCTGCTTAAAGTCTTCATGAGTTCTTTACTGGTATAAGCGCTGCTGTCTAGACCATAGCCATCAATTTTACCCTCATCCATTCCTCTCTTAAAGGTCGCTTTTCCTGCATCATTGTCGAGATTATGGTTAAGATGAGCACAAGTTTTATTAACCGCTTCGTTAAACTTCTTTAGAACAACCTCATTATTTCCAATCAGAGCCTTAGCATTGTTAACGTCTTGGCGCCCTGTGGTATGATTGTTATTCTTGAAACCATTCTTTATCGCTAAAGTCATCGCCGCCGCCAAACGTCTATTCTTATTTACTGAAGAATCATTCATAATGCGCTTAAGCTCCGTTGTTGAGGCACCGGACGCTTCGAGTATTTTCTGTTGTTCGTCCTGTTTCTTTTCTTGATTTACATTCCTTAAAGCATTGGCGTTAGTCATTCCGTTACTCATTCCGGCTTTAAATCGCGCCGTTGTATCGCTCATCTTTTCAATTTCATACCCATCTTCGCCCTCTTTCTTGCCTTTACGCTTAGCCGTATCACCATTTTTATTTACATACCTATTTGTTTCTTCGTCATATTCAAATTCTTCACCTTTTTCATCTTTATAAACTTTATTAGTATATGCTTCATAAATTCTTTTATCCTCTTCTTTTTTATTTTTCTTTTCCTCTTTTTTACTAGTTCTTTGTTCTGTTTTTTCAAAATTCTTTACTTCTTTATCGGACATTTTTGTCACATCTTTACCATCTAATCCTGTGGCGGTGTTCCCTTTACGGTCTTCATATTTGCCATTTACGCTATTATAATTATATTCTTTACCATTCTTTCTATAAGTTCCGTCCTTAAAAGCATCATATCTTGCCTTCTCTTCTTCTTTTTGTTTTTCTGTTTTTGGATTTTTACTAAAACCACCAACAACAACGTTTTTAGCACCTTTGAAAGTTCCCCTAACGCCTCCCTTGGCGGTTTCATAAACTAAGTCAGACTTAGCTTGTATTTTCTCCTTAGTTTTTTTCTGCCAATCTCCGTATCTTCTTTTCGCAAAATTATATCCAGACACAGCTCCGACCGCTCCACCGACGCCGCGGACTGTCGCTTTGCCCATCTTATTGATTCGACTCATCCCCGCGCTCGCCGCGCTTCCGGCCACACCGCCGATTTCTTGCGTGATTTTCATGCCGCCTAAAAGCAAACCGATGGCGACAATAAATTTAATCATGACGTCTGAAGTGCCAAAAGGAGCCGTGCTTGAAGCTTGTCCCGAATTTATAGAAGTTGCCCCGCTTTTAAAATCCGGATCAGCCACTCCAGGGGCAAAAGTATTGTTGCTAAATGTCGTTAAAGAAGTAAAAGATAACCAAATAAAAAAAGCGAGAACCGGGCCGACAATCAGATTTTGCGTAAACTGCGACCACCATTGACTCGCGTATTTTTTTCCGGCCGGAAAAGCGGACATTAAATAAGCGATCGGCGATAAAACGATATAAATCCAAAGCATGACAATCCGCATCGCAATCATCGCCAGCATCGCCGAAATAACGATAATCGAAATAATAACGTAAATAACCGACAAGACTAAAGCAGCCGCTACTTCATAGTCGGTAATATTACCGTTTTTTTGGATTGATTCCCAGTTTGTAATACCCAAGGCAGTGGTTAAATTCGCGCCGGCGACATCCTTAAAAGAATTAACGAAAGTCAGCATCACAATTTGCGCCGCATCGATTAATAGGCCGCAAATTGTTTTTGAAAAATTAATTAAGATCGCCATTAATATTAATTTCGGCAACCATTTCTTATAGTTGTATTCTTCAATTCGTAAAATAGTCGCGAAGGCGATAATTAAAAGAACAAGGACAAAAAACATGTTGCAGACATCACGCACAATCACCCAGCCGTTAATAACGACCTGAGACTGAATAAAACCGTTATACTGAGCGAAGTAAACCAGAAGCCCCATTATCTTTATTAATATCCAGCCGAGAGAGGAAACAATCGCGCTACAAATCCCCTGCAAGAGATCCAGCCCCCAATCCGCACGAGCCGGGCTGATTAACAAAAAAATTGAAGCGATTACCAGACTTAAAGATAAACCAATTATTTTTTTATTTGCTTTTAATTTCATTTGAGAAATATTAATGAATCTATTTTATTTTAAAGTATTGTCATTTATTTAGATGATACTATTCCTAATAAAGTCTTCCAGATATAGCCGAATGCCGTAAAAAAAGCGGCAATTGGATTAGCAAATATTTTTAATATAGCCCCGACAACCATTAAAGCCGCGATAACAATCATTAAACAACCAAGATTCAAGCAAGCGACACCCATCCCCTCGACAATACCGATCTTTTTCCCTAATTTCTCCGCTTCTTTAAACTGGGTTTGCTTTAAAGCGTCGGGAATCCATTCCATTCCAAGTTTGGGGAACATTTTATTGCCAAAAACGAGCGACGAAAAAACATGAATATCAATCCAAATTAAAGTTAAGCCCCAACTCGTCACTAAATTTTCCCAAGCGGCTTTTAACAAACCACTGGTCATCGAATTAACCGCATTCGGCTGCATGTCCTTAAAAGTTTTTTCCTCCGCCCTAATTCTTTCCAGGTTCGCCTCATCTCGACTAATTTCTGCTTGGCGTCTTTCTTCGTTAAGCTGGCCGATCCGATCAATACTGGTCTGTTCACTATTTTCCGGGCCTTCATTTTCATAACTTTCCGCTTCGTCATCTTCCGGGTCAGCGACGCCTATCTCATCCTCCATTTGGTTGTCGTTTTCGTAAGCCATACCTATTAAAATATGTGTCTATTAATTTAAATTATACACTAGCCGAAAATATTTTAATAGTTTTGTTTATCTTTTAGCTTGAATAACCTTGGTAAAATCCCCAATTATCAGTAATTTTAATTTTAATAATTACGTTTACAAGGGGTCCGGCCTGATTATAATAATGATAGAAGACGTGCGGCGTATTGATTGAAGGTTTCGCGTCTTGGCCGGTAATAACCTGATTAGTATTATCACCCCAGTCAATCGAAATCTCTTTTAACGGCTGCTGCTCCGCATCAATTATAGAATTAAAATCAAGTTCATAGATACCTCTTTGCGTAATCTTATAAGCATTAGAATCTAATGGAATCTCAGTGTTGCCTAATTTTAGTTTTACATTAGTAACATTAGGATAAATCGCGCAGAAAGAGACATTGTCATCGGGTCTGGTCGATGGTTTACACTTAGCGATTGGGTTTATGCCTAGTCTGCTGAAATCATAAGGATTGGCACTATCAGCCGAATATGATTGCGTATTGTAGTTATAGGAGTAAGAAGAATACTGCTTTAAGAATAAGGTCTTTAAAATATTTAAATAATCTGGTTTTGGATCGCTAGTGCCATTTAAACTCTTATACCAAAGCGGCATACAGATTCCATAACCGCCGGCACCGCAAGTTTCCTGATTAAGATTAAAACCGGAAAAAGAAGTATGCAAATAATCAACTAGGCAGTAGACATCCGGATTTAAACTGCATGATCCAATATTTGAGCAACCGTCTCCCTGGCAACCGTAAGGTCGGCCGGCAAAGATGCTTTCGTTTTCTTGAGCGGAATACTGATTGCGCAGTTTTACGGTTTCACTACTTAACAAGTCAGTATCCGAAGGTAAAGTAGCCGCTCCAAAAGGAATATTTTCACGATTTCGCCCATAACGAGAAAGAGCATAAGCGTTAGAATCGGACAAACTCTTTAAACTATCCTCTCTGGCCGCGTAAGTATTGTCGTAAAGTAAGGGCGTTTGATTAGCCAGCAAACTGCTGGTGGCAAAGTTTTTTGATTCATCTAAGCTGGTGCAACCCTGAGAACTTAAACAGGCAGTTGCAAATGAGGAAAATCCGTCATATAGACCCCAGCCCTCGGAAAATGTTTTACCTTTGCAATTACCAGCGTCATATCCGTCATCTCCAAGGGTGACTGTATTTGTTGGTATTAATATTTTACTTTGATCAGGAACGCAAAATATTTTTGTATAATGCGCTGAACCATCTCCATGATGGCTAATCCACTCAACATAATTATTATCATTAAAGATAACACCATCGGTTAAACCAGTCTGACATTTTTGAGTAGTTTGTTCACAACTCTCAGGACCGCTGGTTCCACCCGGTTTATCTAAAATTTTAAAACCGACTCTTTTTTCAACTAATTGCAGATTTCCGCCATAGCCAAGGAAGAACAAAGGCGTCGAAGCCGGATAAATAGAAGCACTGCTAATTCGGTTGCTCCAAGCCATATTACTGCCATTATCACTGACCACCTGTGAAAAACTATCGCAAGTAAAGCGGAAATTTTTGCTCTGGTCAGAACCGGAAATTAATTTTAGACCGGACTCGTCAACTGGCGGATTATTATAGTCGTAAACCCGAACCGCCGGGTCGGCATTTTTTGACTCGCTATTTGATAGACCATTGTAAGGATACCAACCATCAGACGAGGATATAATACCTGAAGAATCACTACTATCCCCAGTCTGATGAAAGACTCCTTTCACGGCGAGTATAGGGGGTGTTGTGGTCTGTTCATTTTGAGAATCTACCTCGATATTAGTAGCAGCTGTATCGGAAGACATTACAGTTACTGTGCCGCCTATTGCTTTAGGGACACACCAATAATCATAATAGCAAGCTTTTCCATTATCATTGCCATGATGGTAGGAAAACAAAACATAATCCGATTCGCACCTTGAACTATCTGACAAAAACCCATTAATATCACCATATTCCACATCCGGACAAGATTTTCCGATATTATTTGTACTAACAAACGGAATATGATAAGCCACCCTCTTCTCAACCAAACTAAAGTTTCCATTAACCTGCGTGCAATAACTAAGCGGGGCAACACCGCGATAGCCTTCAAGAGCTTTGCCGGTTTGGGCGGAATTAATGTGATCAACCGGGTACCATAATGAACAAACGCTCGGATTCTTTAAATCGTGTTCTAAACAATAACCCTCTAAACCGTCTTTGGCGAGGCTGTCGCTGCAAGTTAAACTTGAAGTTTCCGGATATAAACGACATTCTCGGGCAATATACTGGCCATCGCCGGTATTCAAAACTGGTTCGATATTTAAATCATCAAAGTAAACTGCCCCTGATTGATCAGTGCCGTCCGTGCCTAACTCAACCCGGTAAACAAGATTGCTATCGGATCCAGTCTTAAATGAAATAATTTTTCTCTCCCAACCGCTATTAGCCGTAATCGGACCATTCGTTCCGTTATTTGTATTTGACAAAAGTGTGAAATTAGAACTAGTATCTTTAATATTTTTAGACTTAATATAAACCATTCCCGCCACGCCAGACTTTTTAGTATTGACTAAGAAATTTAAATAATATGTCGTATTAGCCGCTAAATTAGTGCCGGATCCGGCCACTTGCGGCGAAATTAAATATCCAGAAGGAACTTTAAGATAGGTCGTGCCGTGCGCCGGATAATCAGTCGGCGCCGGATTACCAGTCGTCGTGTCGACTTTTTCCTTAACCAATAACTCTTTAGCCATACTCTTATTACTAGGAAAGCTGCAAGCCCCGCCACTAGCAAGAGCACAGCTTAAAGTCGGAACTAAATCTTCAAAATCATAATGAAAATCTGAATTAGAACCAACTTCTTTCATCTGTCCGAAATAATAATTGCCAAGTAAAGAATAGCCGCTGGCATTTTTATCTTTATTAACGTCGAAAATTCTTGTTTGGTTAGAACCCGTGCTGACAAAATTAGCGCATTGCTTATTATCATCGCTTAAACGATCGCATTCGCCCACGGCATAACAAGTCGGTGCGGTTGCCCCCGGTTCCAAAACAGAAGTCACACAACTCAACCATTTTGAACAGACGCGATCCGGCTGAACTTTAATTAAGGTATTGGCGTTACAAGATCCGGCAACATTAGGTTGACAATTTGGGGGAGGTGTTCCAATAGAAGTGGAAGTAGCCGAAAACGGTAAAGCGGAAAAAGCATTTTGATTATTAATGCTTACCGCCTCCCTTTCATTAAATAAGACACAACCCTGGTCAGTATTTACTTGCCCATTGCAGACTTTAGTATTATTAGCGTCAATATTAGTCTTTAACTGATAATCGACTATAGCCGGTTTAACAATAATTGTTTTATGCTGATCCGGACCATTTAGTGTCGCGGTGATTGGCGTATTGGAATTAGGCGTATAGAACATTAGAGAATTAGCGGCACTGTTAACGGTTAAATTACTAGTTGCACCGCCCAAAACATTCAAATTCGATAATACTTGAACCTGAATTCCTGTTGGAAATGTTAGAGTAGCGCTACCGGCAGAATAACCGGCGTCGTATTCGACATCAAAAATATAAAGCTTATTGGCGTCTAGCGTAATAGTTTGGCTTCCGCCACTCCAGCCATCCGTTATTCCCCCAATAGCTTGAAAATCCGGATTAACCACCAGATTCGAAGTATAAGAGCTAATCGGATCAATATATTCGGTACAACTTGATTCCTTGGAGTCACATAAACCAACTTGAGCCGGGGTCGTAATTTGATTTCCCGTCCCGCCCAGACCAAAAGTTCTTGTACCCGCAAGGTCACAAGCATAATCAGTATTATCAAGAACACAGGTGCCGCCCGCTGTTAAACAATCCGCGTCGGTAACGCAATTCGTGGTCGTAAAGGCATTATTAACCTCACAATGTTTAACCGGACTCTGATACCAGCTCTTATCCGAGCCGCCGCTAGTCGCCGTCCGATAAACACAGGTATTATCGCCTGGATCCTTAAAATAAGCATCACCATTATCACTTGACCATTTCTCACAGCCGACCGCACCGGCGCCGCACAGGGTACTATTATAATTATCAGGATTATTTAACTTATAAACGTCCGTCAAAGTACTGCTCAGACCCGGGCTTCTAAGTCCCATACGACTGCAACCGGCATCGGCCGTATTACACTGTTTATCTAAATCATAAACGGCATAAAAAGCTGTGTCCGTTGGGATATTAACGGTCGTTTCTTTGGAAGTTCCAACCGTCCACGAACCCGCTCCACCCGGACTATAATTTTTCGTATCGATCATCTGTTCGCAGCCAACCCCGGACTCGGAACATAATTGGTTAAACTGTCTTAAATTATGAGCCGTTCCATATCGGTCGGTATATTGAGAACAACCTAAATTATAATCCACACCTTCGAGAGTCGGTTTTCCATTAACATCTAGAAAATTACTATAGTAACAAGAATCCGGAACCTGACTTGAACCCTGAATTAAATAATAACGATCAGTAATTTCATTTAAAACAAAATTATCTAAATAGAAATCGGCATCGGCCGTAATAACTAAGACTTCATTATCGGAAACGACATGGTCGAGATTTTCTAGGTTTGCGCGGTAAACCTGCCAAGCGTTACCGCCTTGAACAGTAACCCCCGCGCCGATATTAAAGAAACTCTTCTGACCCGTTTCTTTATTATAGAAATAAATTTTTACCAGCGTATTATTAGCGGCTCGCGCCAAGAAATTAATATTATAGGCATAGCCCTGTTGAACCGAATGCCCGACACTTAACTGGGCAGCGACATTATCGGTCGCTAAAATCTGGCGAATTAGCGGTGCGCGGCTGCTGCCATCGCTCTGAATCGTCGTTTGAGCGATTTCTCCGATCGCTTGGCAGTTAATACTAGCGCCATTATTATATTTAAGAGAATGTCCATTATCGACACTGGCGACAGAATTAAGACTTAATCCATCACTGCAGTTCGAAGACCAACTACTATTAGCCGTTTCAAAATCGGAAGCATTAATCAGACGAACATTTTCCCCTTTATTGCCGTTATATTCGCGACAACCGTCGGATGAGGCCTGACAAGTTTTTCCCTCGCTCGGAATCGCCTGATAAACACAGGCACCCTGATTAGAATCCCATAAGCCGCCGTTTACACAAAACTGGCAAGCAACTCCGTCCCAATTTTTATCCGCTCCGGTACAATCCGAGGCCTGAGTAATTGTCGTATCAATATTTTTCTCCGTTAACCGATAAGGATGACAATCGTCGGAACAAGTAATTGTCTTGGAAACCAAACGATAAGAAATTTGTCCGGCCGCATTATAAAACTCCTCACAATCGGAATTATGCAACGGACTATTAATATCCGAGTGATAAATATTAGAATTACAATCATCCGAACTATAAGAAGTAACATCCGGTCCGCCATCGGCTAAAGTGCCATCGGCGAGAACGCCTTTTTTCAAGCTATATGACTTTAATTGATAACCGTTCTCCGTTCCCTCCCAGGAATAATAAGCGCTGCATTCCGTCGTTGAGGGTTTAACACACTGCTTTAGTTCGGAATAATATTCTTTCTGTTCGCCCCCGTTAGCGAGCGAATCAAGATTCGTAAATTCACTGCAACCCGCTTCTTCAATATCACATTTTTTAGCCGTGGTCGGAATTAAGTTTTCTTTTTTGGCGGAATTAAAAGTGCCGGCTCGGGCGACATAAGAGTCGTAGCCCAAACATTCCTGCGGACACAAATCGCTGCTGCTAACTTTAGCGGCCACCGAGAAAGTGCTGCCGGCCGAAGTATATAATTCGCAGCCGACTTCGTCCTGGTTACACTTACGCGCGAATTTACTGCAAGCCGCCTGAAGTTCCGGCGTTAAATTAGCCTTAAAGCGATAATCGCTACCAACACTGGTATAACAAGCCGCTTCTAAATAATTCGGCAATAATTTTTCATAAATTTTTGAAGCCCCATAATCGCTGTAGCTAGTCGCCACATTAGCGGCTTCAAATTTTATGTTTTTTATATAAACAACAACCGCAGCACCGCTGGCATTAATCGAAAAAACCGGCCGGTTAAAAGAATCTAAAGGCGAACGGGTAACGGTTAAATGAGTCCACTGATTCGCAGTGGTGACTTTAGTACTGATAAAATTACTGGAGTCAAAACCGATACTCGCCGTAACAGAATCGCCACTCGCTAAATAAACGTCAGCGCTTAAAGTATAAGCTTGGCCGCTAATGATTTGTAAATTTGTCGGAAATAAGGAGTTGGCATTATTACTATCCGAGACTAACCCGGCGCCGTCCGTCCCCGTTAATTTTAAGGAACGAGAATTATTAATACCCGAATCAGTTGAGGCGTCAGAGATTATTGCCGTACTCTTTACCACGCAAGCGCCAAGTGCGCCGGATGGCGCTTGGCCGACAGTATCCGCGCTGAAATCAGAATCGATAACTAAATTCGTGCCTTGCGGTGATTTTACTCGAATCAAACTGGTACAACCTTCTTCACTTGAATCGCAAGTACTAAAAGCGGAATTTGAATTAAAATAACGGCTGCTACTTTGGTCCCATTGAACATTTCCTCCGGTATTGTATTTTCCGTTTAAGTCATACTCCCGGCAACCGGCGCTTGAAATATCACAACCGGAATAGTTGAGCGTATTCTTAAGATAAGAAACGGTTTTTGAAGTCGCGCCACCGGTAAAGGTCTGGCAGGTATTGTTTATCGGATTACAGGAATCCGTGCCAAAGTTCCAAGTTCTTTTTGCTTCAGTACAGTAACCATAAGCGCCGCAAGTGCCATTACTATTTTCTTGAATGCAAGTTTGGCTATCAGCACAATAATTATCAGCGCGATTAACGGTGTATGTGCTGAGAGTATCGGGCTGGCCATTAGTGCCTTTAATGCCCGGGTTAACACTATCCGATAAAATCTGGCCGCCGATTCCGACTTTTGAGCAAGAATTTAAAGGCGCTTTCAAAACCCAATTCGGATCGACCAGGCCACGACACCACGCCAGGTCGGCGTCACTATTATGTTTAAAATTGGGACTAAAATTTTTATAACTGACGCTATTATCAAAACAGGAAACTAAATCGTTAAGAGTGACGGTTTTAACATTATTTTTTGGATCATTAGCACTATTAATCGCTTCTTCCCAACCAACCGGCAAAATCATGTACTTTCTTAGAATCGAAATATTTCTTAAAGTATAGGCATCCTGATAATCAAATTTGGCATCGCTTGTTAAAGGCCAAGTTCCGGTGAGAGAGCCGTCCTTAATCGCTTCAATAACCGTCTTGTGTTCAGTGATTGCCTGCATTAATTTAGTATCAATTACGCAATCGGTCGGACCAGGGCGTTGCGAGTCTTGGCACATTGATAATTGCGACAAAATATCATAATTTGTCTGCGAGCCATAATCCGGTTTATTTAGTTTACTGGTCGCGGCTGACAAAGAAGATTCGCCTAAATCCGGATTGCTATTCGGGTCGCCATAATTTGCGCTATTAGACGCCGTGCCCTGAGTGGCCGTCTTACCGAGATTTTGCATCAAGGTATTAAAAGCGGTATAAGCGGTCTGCGATAAAAAAGTATTTAAAGCATCGGTAAAAGCTTCGCCGGTATATTTTCCGATATTGTCGGAATATTGTTTATAGCTTTCCTCGGTAGTTAATTGCGCTTGATTAGGTAAACCAATTGAGGTTCCGGCAATATTAGTCGCATCAAGCCAACCGCCTTTACCAACCAAAGTATTGGTCCCGGCCACTTTTGCGTTGTCCGCTAATTTAGCTGAATCAGTTTTAGCCGTTAAATAAACGCTTAAATCATTCCCACCCGGCTGAAAAATACCTTTTATATCGCTTAAAAATAATTGATCATTATAACCGCCCTTGGTGCTATCATATAAATCCTTTAAAGCTTTAACGGAGTTTCCATAATTATCAAGATTAGTCCAGTTTTTAATAATATTACTGGCCGTACAGTCAGGACCAGAAGATCGGCTCTGTTGCGCTAAGCCCAAAGTTATTTTTAATTGGGCGTCAATCGACGAAGGCGAACAGACATTAAAAGACGGGGTCGCTAACCCATTGGCAATCGTTGTGCCGGTTGAGGCAGGCCCGGTCACCATTGAATCGCAACCCTTACCACAAGCATCCCTTGCCTTCAAAGCGTCGTTGGTTCCAGTTTCGCTCGAATTGTCTGCCAGGGCGTTATTATAAGCGGTGTCGCAGGAATGTTGGCAGGCTGATTTTTGATCAGTGGGAGAGACACAAAGACCATCACAATGGCAATCTGCTAATAAAGGCTGGATACAACTGTTTATACAAGCCTGCTTCTTTTGATCGCAAGCCGATGAGGCCGATAAATTGTTGGCAAAATTCTCTAAATAAGCGCCCGCCGCCTCATCACCTAAATCGCTTACATATGATAAGGGATTGGTAATAAATAATGGTTTTTGTCCTTGCCCTCCTGAGCCGACATAATTAGCCGTATCCATGGCGACTTTATTTAAAACCGTTCTTAAGGTTTGTTGAAGAGCTACGGAACCGCCCTTTACCCATAATTTATTCAAAAAACTCGTCGTTTTAACGGCCGTTGACTGAACTGCTGCCCCCGTCGTAATAGCGGCGGTCTCGGCCGCTTGCCCACCGGTAAGAATAGCATTTTGTGCTGCCAACAAAGCTTCGGCTAGAATATCACTAGAAATTATTTGCGCCTGCGCCGGCTTGGGTTGGATAACTAAAAAAGAAAAGCTCATCAAAACCAGTAAAAAAACTACCGCTAGCTTCCCCGGTTTTTTTGAATTCTTTTCCGTAAATTTAAAAAAAGATTTCATTTTATTGCTAATTAATTATTGTTGATTTTGTAAAGTTTGTTGGTAGCTTTTTATTAAATCCGCATCACTAACTTGATCAAGCATCGCTTTGTCCGCCCCGCTTGAAATTAAAATCTGGCGCAAAGTAGCCGCATCAGCTTTTCCGTTAACTACGTCCTGCAGCATTTGCTGGCTGCTACTCGTCATATCAGCCGGTAAACTTAAGGCAGGAAGACTGACTGAACTGGAGGCGCTTAAATTAGAACTTGAAGAAGCGGTTAAGGAATTAGCGGATGAAGAAGCAACTGTGCCTGCTGTATCCGTTCCATTACAAACCTTACCGGTCGGACAATTCGGATCGGTCCCATTTTTAACTTCAACGCCGTCCGGAATTCCGTCGCTATCCGTATCTTCAAGATAAGGCGAGGTATGATAAATATTTATTTCGTCATAATCAGTTAGACCGTCACCGTCAGTATCAAGCGTTAAATCGGCGGCCGTCGTGCTCGCAGTTACGGCTGTATTAACTTTATTATCATTTGAACTCGCGAATGGGCTAGTTAAACGATTATTAAATTGCCAAGCCCAAAAAATTACAATCGCAATCGCCCCTAAGCCCAAAGCAAAAAGCGCAAACTTTTGTTTTTGCGGTATATTTTTAAAAACTGAAGAGTTTAAATCGGCTTCTGGTAAATCCTTTTCGGTCATAAAAAACAAAATTAATTTATTCCTTTAATTTGTTTTTATTATACCATAAATTGCGAAAAATCAGCAAATATTTTATACCAATCATTAAGGCTTAAATCCTCGGCCCGAATCTTTTTATCTAAACTGTGTTTAAACAAAATTTCCCCCGCTAAATCGGCCTTAATTTTAAGCCCGCCGGCTAAATTATTCTTAAGCATTTTTCGTTTCGCACTAAAGCCAAACTTAACTAAACGAAAGAATTTCTTGTCTTCTTGAAGATTATAATTTTTTCCTAAATAATTTCGTGGTTTTAACTTAAAACTAATCACCGCACTGTCCACTTTCGGCGCCGGCCAAAAATTGGCCGCCTTCACTTCGCGAATAATTTCAATGTCGGCATAATACTGAACTGAAACTGCTAAAATACTCATCTCTCCGGGTTGGGCGTTAATCCGTTCGGCCACTTCTTTCTGGAGCATCAGGACCATTAATTCCGGTTTATGATCAAGACTAAAAATCTGTCGTAGAAAAATTGAGGTAATGTTGTATGGCAAATTAGCAACCACTTTATAATTATCTTTAAATTCTTTACTGATATAAGAATCTAAATTAAATTTTAAAATGTCTTCATTAATGATTTCGATATTCGAAATATCGGCCGCATCAATTCCCATCTGAAGATAGTGAGCTAAAGCGTCATCGAGTTCAACCGCTAAAACTTTTTTGGCATTTCTGGCTAATTTCATCGTCAGAAATCCTAACCCGGGTCCGATTTCTAAAACCGAATCGGCGGCTTTTAGCTCAGCCGCCTTAACGATTTCGTCGTATATTTTTTCGTTCACTAAAAAATTCTGCCCCTTCGAACGGCTGGGTTGGATTTCTAAAACTTTGCAAATCTCTTTTATTTTCGGAGTTAAATCCATATGTTTCTATTAATTGCTGATTATTTAACAATTACAATTATGCTACGCTCACTATTTTTTTCACATGTCTATTTATTTTTATAAGTTTGGCTGGAAAGAAAAAAATAATGGTTCGCTTAACCATAATTGCTAATTGTTAAATATTATAAATTATATTGTGGCGAGCTCATTTTTTTTCTGTTAGTAAATTATGAGCCGGGCTATTAAATTTTATGATGACCGCTACTAATTCATATTAATCTGGAGTTAGCTTGAGCGGGACAGCATAAATTTAATAGCAGGAGGCGAAATAAATTTACAACGGAAAAAAATCAGAGCGAGCGGAATATAATTTATATTATGAAACAATACGATATTGTTTATAAATCAATTTCCAGCCCGATTGGGGCATGGTCGGAACCCATAGTTTTGTCTAAAATATAGGCCTTTTTTAAATGTTTTCTAAGCTTAGCGGATACGCAGAAATAGTCAATGCGCCAGCCGACGTTTCGTTCGCGTGCTCCGGCCCGAAAACTCCACCAAGAATACTGAACTTTCTGACCGTTTAATTCGCGATAGGAGTCTAAATATCCAGCGGCTAAAAATTTATTAAGCCATGTTCTTTCTTCAATTGTAAATCCGGCACTTCCCTCATTTTCCTTCGGCCGCGCTAAATCAATTTCATTATGAGCAACATTAAAATCACCCGTTATAACCAAAGGTTTTTTCTTTTCTAATTTTTTAAAATATTTTATAAGTTCGTCGTTAAATTCAAGCCGGTAATCAAGCCGACTAAGCTCGGCGTTTGAATTTGGGAAATAAATATTAATTAAATAAAAATTATCGGTTTCTAAAGTTTGCACCCGCCCTTCGTCATCGAACTTTTTGTTCCCGAATCCGTTAACTAAAGGCCACTTCTTATTGATTAAGTCGTCTCTGACTAAAACAGCCGTTCCGCTATAACCCGGCCTTTTCGCCCCGTTAAAATATTCTTTATAATTTGCAAAATCAAACTCCGTTTTAAGCTTAGTTTCGTCGGAAATCTTAATTTCTTGTAAACATAAAATTTCCGGCTTTTCCGAAATTAAAAAATCCTTAAAACCCTTTTTAACAACGGCGCGTATTCCGTTAATATTCCAGGAAATTATTTTCATGTTCAATAATTTAATTTATAGATTTTTTATGTTATAATCAGAGTATACTTTAAAGTGAGCAAATTTTCAATTTAGCATTTTTTTATATGAGCTTAAACGAACGCTTAGAATATGCGCAAATGAAGGCGCGCCATAGTCACCTTCTCTTGCCCTGGTATAAAAAATGGTGGGGGATTTTAATTATCGCCATTATTTTTTTAGCGATCCTCGATGTAAGTGTTACATATTTTCAAGAACTTTATGCGATAAATCATCCCGCTCCTGTTGATACTCAAAAAACGCTTGAGGAGCAGCGGGCTATTCGACTAAAAGCACTGCAGGGACCGGGCGATAATTTCTCATACGGAACTAGCAGCCCGCAGGTCACAATCGTGGAATTTGCTGATTTTGCTTGTCCTTACTGCCGCGATTCCTATGCCGGAATGAGAAAAGTGACGCAAGAATATAAAGATAAAATTAAAATAACTTATCGCGACTATCCGCTTCACACCAATTCCCTCGACTTAGCCCTGGCCGCGCGTTGTGCCGGCGAACAAAATAAATTTTGGGAAATGCACGATATTTTATTCGCCAATCAAGATCGTTTAAATAGCGGCACCAATGTAATAAAAGAAGATTTAAATTCGATTGCCACGGAATTAAAATTAAATACATCCCAATTCAGTTCCTGTCTCGACACTCAAAAGTATTTATCAAAAATAAAAACTGATTTCGACGACGCCCAAACTCTGGAAATAAAAGGAACCCCGACCTGGTTTGTTAATGGTTACGAATTAACCGGCTATATGTCAGAAGATAAATTTCGGGAATTAATATCAGGCTTAATTAAATAAATATGATGGAACAAATAAGAGTTCACGGCCGAGGCGGACAAGGTGTAGTAACCGCCGCCGAATTAATCGCTATTTCCGCCTTTTATGAAGGAAAGTATTCGCAAGCCTTTCCGAATTTTGGTGTCGAAAGAAGCGGTGCCCCGATTCAATCTTACGCTCGAATAAGTGACGAGGAAATAATTACTCACGAGCAAGTCTATAAACCAACCGTTTTGATTATTGCCGACGCCACTTTAATCGGCCATGTTGATGTTTTTAGCGGCGCCGATAAAAATACCAAGATAATCATTAATGCTAAAAAAGAAAATTACCCAAATTTAAAATTAATCACCAAGAATATTTATTTTACTCCGGCCACTGAAACCGCCTTAGCAATCTTCGGTAAAAATATTGTTAATACCGTTATTCTAGGCGCCTTTGCAAAATACACCGGCTTGATAAGCTTAAACTCTTTAGAAAAAGCGATTAAAGACAAATTTAAAGACAAGGGCGAAGAAATTATTAAAAAAAATATTCAAGCGATTAAAAAGATTTATGAAAATTAAAAAGATTAGTAAAAATAAGAAATTAACTTTAGTGACCGGCCCCAATACCGCTCTTGATAATAAGACCGGCCCTTGGCGAACCCAAAAACCGGAAACTAACTACGATATCTGCATTAGTTGCGCAATGTGTTCAAAGGTTTGTCCGGAAAATTGTATTGAGATGCAAGCCAATAAAAACTACCCGGGAAAATTAAAACCGGTAACGGATTATGATTATTGCAAAGGCTGCGCATTATGTGTTAAAGAGTGCCCCGTTAAAGCGATCAAAATGATTAATGATTTTTAAAATATGCCAATTTCACATAAACAAATATTAGAAGGCTCCCGCGCCATCGCGGAAGTAATAAAAAACATCAAACCCGATGTTGTTTCCGCTTATCCGATTACGCCGCAAACTCATATCGTTGAGGACTTAGCCGATTTTAAAGCGGAGGGTATCGCCGACTATGAATATGTTTTAGCGGAAAGTGAATTTGCCGCCGCCAGTATTGTTCTTGGTGCCAGCGCCACTGGCGCCCGAGTTTATAGCGCGACCAGTTCGCAAGGCTTACTACTAATGACTGAGGTAATTTACAATATCGCCGGTATGCGTTTGCCGGTCGTGATGACTTGCGCGAATCGTGCTGTCTCCGCGCCGATTAATATTTGGAATGATCACAGCGACACAATGTCAATCCGTGATGCCGGTTGGATTCAATTATTTGCCGCCTCAACTCAAGAAGCGATTGAACAACATATTTTAGCTTATAAGATTGCTGAAAAGTTAAAATTACCGGTTATGGTGAACGTCGACGGTTTTGTCTTAACCCATTCTTACGAGGCCGTGACTATTCCCTCCCCGGCCTTAATTAAAAAATATCTGCCGACATATAAACCGGCCAGTGGCGAATATTTAAATCCGGCCGAACCGGTAACCCTCGGTGCTTTTTTTACGCCCGCCTATTATATGGAAACCCGAGAAAATTTACATCACGATTTAAATAATTCCTTAGTCGTAATTAAAAAAGAATTCGAAGCATTAAAAAGCCTTTTAAAAAATAATAAAGAGAAAAAATCAGTTAAAGACTTGCCCTTAATTAATAACGGCTTAGTCGAATATTATGGCGTAAAAAATCCGGAAGTGATTTTAGTCGCGCTCGGTTCGATGGTCGGGACAATCTTAGAGACAATTAAAAGCAATAACAAATACGCAAAATCAGTCGGCTTATTAAAAATAAAAGTTTATCGCCCTTTCCCGGCCGAAGAAATATTAAAAATAATCAGCCGCTCAAAAAACATTGCCGTCATCGAAAAAGCGATTAGTCTTGGTCAAAATGGCCCTTTATTTACCGATCTAAAAGGCGCCTTAGGAGAAAATAAATTAAATATTTCAAATTTTATTGTCGGTCTCGGCGGACGCGATGTCACTTCAAAAATGATTGAAGAGATTATTAGGAAAGCAAAAAGGAGAAATAAAAAACTGGAGTTTATTGGAAAAATTTAAATACAAAATAATTATTATATTAAATGTTTTTAATTTTAAATATTTAAAGAAAGGGATATGAAGCTTATTAAGTATTTTTTAGTCGCCATAATTTTCACAATCAGCGTTTCGTCTTTTGCGCTAACGGCTAGAGCCCAATCCGCCAACACGAATTCTTTGAACTTCACGCCCGAAATAAGCATTCCCGGTGCTCCCAATAAACCATCAGGGTTCACCGCCGGACAATCGGTGAAGGTTGGCAATTATATAGAATCAACCACCAACGGAACAACAACCGGAATAATGAGTAGTGATTTATTAAGTAAATATATCGCCGCTCTTTATAATTATGCCCTCGCCATTGTCGCCATTTTAGCGACTATTGTTTTAATGGGGGCGGGATTAATCTGGCTCACTTCCGGCGGTGATAGCGGAAAAATAAATCAGGCCAAAGAGATGATTACCGGCAGTATTACGGGCATGGTTATTTTATTCTGCGCTTGGATAATTTTAAATACCGTTAATCCAGCTCTTCTGGAATTAAAACCGATTAATACAACCCTTATAAATAAAACTTTAATGGGTTGCTGCCAATACACCGATAAAGCAGAGATGGCCGCCAGCACTGATTGCGCTAAAAACAAAGGCACTTTCATGATGTCAGAAACTGATCAAATATCAAACACCAGTTATTATTCCGTAAGCCTCGACGGGAAAAAATGCTCTTTGCCGGGATGTTGTATCACCGATCAAGGACAAGGTTTATCAAATTCAAAATGTATAAACATGATGGATTATGAATGCATTCTCAGTAGTAAAACCCAATTTGTGGCTAGCAATTGTAAATCAGCCGGTGGTCAATATAATTGTACTGTATTTGACCAATGTGAAACAGCGGCCTACGGAGCCCCTTGTTTTGCTGGACCAATATCTTACAGTACCTGTTATAATAAAATATGCTGGACCGGAACGGGAAATCTTAATGAACCTTGTGGAACAGATACGGGAGCAATTTGCAGGGATGTAAAGAGCATAACCACGGCCTTTGCCTGCGACCGCAGTCTAAGTATTGTTAATGGTCGAAGTTGCGGTTCAGGCTTAGCTTGCTGTAAGCCCTAATAATATAAAAATATGCCAACTAAAAATAAAATAAATAAATTTCTTTCCCCTGGACACAACGCTTGCGCCGGTTGCGGTCAACTCGTGGCTGTTCAAGCCGTTATGCGCGGGCTGACGAAAGATACAATTATTGCCAATGCGACTGGGTGTTTAGAAGTAACGACCACCGCTTATCCGCAAAGTGCCTGGGGTCTACCCTGGATCCATTCTCTTTTTGAAAATGCCTCTTCGGTTGCCTCTGGAATACGCGCGGCGCTAAATAAAAAAGGCGACTTTAAAACCAAAGTAGTGGTTCAAGGTGGAGACGGCGGCACTTATGATATCGGTTTTGGCTTAATTAGCGGGATGTGGGAACGCGGCGAAAATATTTTATATATTTGTTATGACACCGAGGCTTATTCAAATACGGGAATTCAGGCTTCGGGCGCTACCCCTTATGGTGCAAGTACAACCACAACGCCTAACGGAATAAAATCTCTTGGCTCAACCCATCGTAAAAAAGATTTATTGGCGATTGCCTTAGCGCATGGCTTAAATTATGTCGCCCAAAGCACGGCTGGACACCCTGATGATATAACTCGAAAAGTTAAAAAAGCTTGTGAAATAAACGGCCCCGCCTATATTCAAATTCTTTCCCCGTGCATGCCGGGTTGGAAAATTAAAAATGACGAAGCGGTGATGTTTGGAAAATTAGCCGTAAATACCGGTCTTTATCCTCTATTAGAATATACAAATAGGTCTTTAAGCGCTTCAAGCATCAATTCTAATTTTCAAGCTAAACCGGTTTTAGATTACTTGAAAGCCCAAGGACGTTTTAAACATTTAAAGGAAGAGGATCTTAAAGTTATTCAAGATTTGGCCGATAACAATATCAAAAAGTATAAGTTATAATATGAAAAAAATACAAATAATAAAAATTTTTCTCTTGGTATTATTACTACTATCTTACATGAAACCGGCTAACGCGTTAACAAATAAATGTGACTGGAAAACCGTTGTAACTAGTGGTGGCGCCGGAAACACGGGCGGTTGTTCAAGCAGCGAAATTTCAGCCAGTGATGGTTTATGTCCCCAACCAAAACCGGGTGACGGAGTCGGATCTTATTCGACCTGTTGCTGTTCAGTCGTTGCCCAAACAACAGTAAGTGCGGCTAAAGAACCTCTAATTACCATTCCGATTCCCGAGATTAAAATCCCGACCGTAACATTAACCAAAGCGGTTTGTGACCCAGACAATGCCGGGGGATATAGTTGCGCAATCCCTTGGATTGGTGAATATATCCAAGGAATTTATCAATACGGAATAAACATTGTCGGAATCCTAGCCGCCATTGTTTTAATGGCCGGTGGTTTGCTTTGGCTTATTTCCGGCGGTGATGCTTCAAAAATTACGCAAGCCAAAGATATGATTATCGGTTCCATAACCGGCCTGATAATTTTAATGGCTTCTTATATAATTTTAACACAAATAAATCCCGATCTGGTAAAAATGAGATCTATTACGATGGGTTCTATCGCCAAGCAAGATACGGCGTTAGGTTTAGCAAAACTTGGATCTACTTCGGACTACTACGCAAATTTAGGCTGTCCGACAGACGCTGAGTTGACTAACGGAGTTGGTTTTTACGCCACTGGTTATTTTAAAATGCCTTGGCAAGATACGCAAGATAAAAGATATCTTTGTATGGTTCATATGCAAGGAACTTGTCCTAATGGAACCGATACGGGCAGCGACTGCATCGAAAATGGAACGCCTATTTTTTCCGGCTATCCAAACTATCAACCATGCAAACAATTTACGCAAGCTCAATATAACAGCAGCTATTTTACTCAAGCAAACTTAATAGTCGGACAAACCATTGCCGGGCCGATAAGTTGCGGCGGAAAGTTAGCAATGGGCAGCAAAGTTTGTTTTAACGACCATACCTATACGATTACCGATAGTGGCGGCGGTATTCAAGGTAAGAGGATAGATATTCTAAGTGCTTCCGAAGCTGATGCTTTAAGTCATACAACAACAGGAACACTTAAAGCTGGCCCCTGCCAATACTCCGGTTGGTAGGCCGCGGTACGTCAATCGTTATAAGTGCAAATTCTAAAGATTATCCGTTACAAAAACGTATCATTAATTTGATACGTTTTTTTATTTTTCAATTACAGATATTAATAGCCTCGATCCATCGCTTCATTAGCAAGACGATCCGCTTCTTTATTTCGCTCGCGCGGAATATGCGTAAAAGAGATTTTTTTAAAGCTTAAAGTTAAATTATAAATTGCCAAAAATAAAGGCGCCAAGTCTTTATTTTTTACTTTGTATTCCCGATTCAATTGTTTAACGGCCAGTTCACTGTCCAGATAAAATTCAACCTCGGTTGCTTTGAGCGCCACGGCTTTTTTAATCGCCGCTAAAATAGCCCGATATTCCGCTTGATTATTCGTGGTGACGCCTAGATATTCGGAAATTTCGGCAATTACTTTATGATTCTCATCATAAATTATAGCGCCTAATCCGGCCGGCCCGGGATTTCCCCGCGATCCGCCGTCGGTAAAAATTATTAGCTTTGACATATATTACTTTTATATTATCACCAAACAATTATTGATTATACTGCACTCACTATTTTACAAAATATATTTTCTAATTAACAATAAGATTTGTTGTCAAAATAATAATTAACAACTATACTTAAGCGAATCGTCATTTTTTTCTTTCCCGCCAAACTTATAAAAATAAGTATTCTCGTGAAAAAAATAGTGAGCATAGTATGGTTGTTAATTATGGTTTTGTAAAAAAAATCATTTGTGACTCATTTTCATATCAACAATTTTTAATTGTTCTTCTTTACGGCCGTTAAAATCATTAATTTCTAAATAATAAACAAGGTCGACGGAATCGCCAATTTTATATTCTTTATAGATTTCACTTCCGCCGAAAGATAGGGCCCAGAAAGAACTTGTTTTTCCGGTAATTGAATTTAAAGAAGACAGGCGAATTTTAATATGTTGATTGTCATGTCCCATGTTCGTAATATCATCGATTCGTAAATTATAACTTACAAAACGCGGCTGGGGATTATTTTGGCCGTACGGCGCAAAAGAATTTATTTTATCAGCCAAATCAATACTGATGTCGGAAAATGATAATTCTGCTTCTATTTTTAATTTCGGAATTAATTTAGACGCCTCAAGCTTCTCATTGGCTAAAGCCAGCAAGCCTTCTTTAAATTTATTTAAATTCTCTTCGCCTTTAATTGAAAAACCGCAAGCCATCGGATGGCCGCCAAATTTATCTAAATATTTCTCTTGGGTTGAAATCGCGGCAATTAAATTAAATTCTTCGACGGAGCGACCGGAACTTTTAAAAGCAATCTTTTTCGGAACTAATTTTTTTGTCACGGCATCAAATTCCGCCTCTTCAATTAAGCGCGTAATAATTAAAGTCGGACGATAATATTTTTCCGCAATTCTTCCCGCCACCAACCCAATAACTCCTTCGTTCCAGATTTGATCCGCACCGGCTAAACCAATGATAACTAAAGGTAAATTATTAGGATCAATTTGTGCCTCAACTTGTGCCGTAATTTCCTCGGTAATTTGCTGGCGACTGATATTTCTTTGATTAAGTTCATTGGCTAATTCCTTCGCTTCGTTTTCGTCGGTGGTTGTTAAAAGACCGAAGGCGGTGTTGGCGTGACTTAAACGACTGGCCGCATTAAGTCGCGGTCCAATTTGCCAGCCAATATTCCATGCCTCTAAAGGCTTACCACTATTAATTTTTGATACTTTAATTAGTTCATTTAAACCTAAGCGTTTACTCTGATTTAAAACCTGTAGTCCTCTTTTCACAAGCAATCTGTTCTCACCCAGCAAACTGACCATATCCGCGACCGTTCCGACCGCCACTAAATCTAAACTTTTTTCACAAATTAACTGTCTTTGTTTCGGAGGAAGATTCGAACGATCTAATAAGGCGCAAATTAATTTAAAGGCGACGCCGACGCCGGCTAAATAAGCCCAGGGGTATTTCTCGCTTTTATCGGCCGGATCAATAAACAAACAAGGCGGCATTTTTTCCGCCTCTTCCGGCAAAACGTGATGATCGGTAATAATTATTTCTAAACCTTTTTTTTGCGCATAAATAACTTCTTCAAAATTTCTAATTCCGTTATCAACCGTAATCAATAATTTAAAACCTTGTTCGACAATTTGATTAATCGCCATTTTATTTAAGCCGTAACCTTCGCTAACGCGGTCCGGCAGATAAACTTCAACTTTGGCGTGTAATATTTTCAAGGTTTCGAGAAGAATTACCGAGGAGGTAACGCCGTCCGCGTCGTAATCGCCGTAAACAACGATTGGATCGCCTCTTTTAATATGAGCGATGATCAAATCAACCGCCGCACTCATATTTTTAAATAAAAAAGGATTATAAAAAGCTAAAGAATCGTCTTCCCCAACTTTTAAAACCTGTTCCGGATTTAATTCGTCGTCTAAAAACGAACGGATATTTATTTTATCTTTTAAACCGCGATTATATAATAATTGCAAAAGAACCCGATTAACATCAGGATATTCTTTAATAAAATCCGCTTCTATTTTCGGGCTAATTTGCCATTCTTTCATGTTTAGTAGAAAACCGCACCGAGAGTCCAAGCAAGCATGGAAACAACAACGATGAAGGATAAAATAATCCAAAGCACTTTAATCGCTTTTTTTCTTTTCATAATAATTAATACGTTAGCCGGTCTTATTATCTTTTTAAAATTTTAACAAAAGTATCGGCCGGAATATCAACACTTCCCTTACCGGCCGCCATCATTTTTTTCTTACCTTTTTTCTGTTTTTCAAGTAATTTTCTTTTTCGCGTCACATCGCCGCCGTATAATTTTGCGGTAACATCCTTGCGCATCGCCGATATCTTCTCGGAAGCAATAACCTTGCCGTTAATCGCCGCTTGAATTTTAACCGCAAACATTTGCTTCGCTAAATTATCTTTTAAAATATCAACGATCTCGCGGCCCTCTCGATAAGCATCGTCGCGATAAACGATTGTCGCTAGCGATTCAATAATATCTTCGGCGACTAAAATGTCTAATTTAATAACATCGGCCGGACGATAATCTAAATACTCATAATTAATCGAGGCGTACCCGGCGGAAACACTTTTAATCTTATCATAGAAATCGGTTAAAACGGTAGAGAGCGGAATTTCGTAATGCAAAATTACCCGGCTATCCTCATTTTCCGCTAAAATATATTCCGTGTTTTTATAAATACCCCTTTTTGACTGCACTAATTTAATAATGTTCCCCATGTACGTTTTCGGACTAATAACATCAAGACGTGTCCAAGGCTCTTCAATCTTTTCTAATAAAGTCGGATCCGGTAACTTTTGCGGCGTGCGCACTATTTCTTCGTCGCCGTTTTTCCGAATAATTTTATAAGCCACACTCGGCACAGTAACAATTAAATCTAAATTATATTCGCGGCGCAATCTTTCTTGAAAAACTTCTAAATGAAGCAAGCCTAAAAACCCACAGCGAAAACCAAAGCCTAAAGCATCCGAACGTTCCGGTTCATAAACAAGGGCGGCGTCGTTTAATTTTAATTTATCCATCGCCTCTCTTAATTCTTTAAAGTCGCTTCCCTCGCGCGGGAAAATCCCGGCGAAAACCATCGGCTTAACTTCCTTGTATCCGGGCAAAGCTTCTAGAGTTGAACTATGAGAGACCCCCGCGCCCGCCGTTAAAGTATCACCGACGCGACAATCAGAAACTTCTTTGAATCCGGTAATGACGTAACCAATATCGCCAGGTCTTAATTCCGGAGTTGAAAAATAATCCGGCTTAAAAAATCCGCAATCCAGAACTTCACTCTCCGCCAGATTTGATAGTAATTTAATTTTGTCTCCCTTTTTAATTGTACCGTTAAAAACTCGGATATAGGCAACAACACCGCGATAGGTATCATACTTAGAGTCAAAAATTAAAGCCCGAGGAAAATTATTTCTGGCGTCTTTTTCTTGCGGTTCCTTAGGGGCGGGGCCGTTTTTTATAACCGCATCTAAAATTTCAATTACCCCCTCCCCGGTTTTTCCCGAACTGCAAAATATTTCTTCTTCCTGACAGCCTAATAATTTAATTATTTCCCTTTTTGTTTTCGCAACATCGGCGGCCGGCAAATCAATTTTATTGACGACCGGAATAATCGTTAAATCTTGCTCTAAAGCTAAATATAAATTGGCCAGCGTTTGCGCTTGAATTCCCTGCGTGCAATCAACCAGTAAAACGGCTGTTTCCACCGCCGCCAAAGAGCGCGAAACCTCGTAAGAAAAATCAACATGGCCCGGAGTGTCAATTAAATTTAACTGGTAACCCTTATAGTTCATGGTCACCGGTTGTAATTTAATTGTAATTCCCCGTTCTCGTTCAATATCCATCCCGTCAAGAATTTGGTCCTTCATTTTTCTTTTCTCAACGGTTCCGGTTAACTCAAGCATCCGATCCGCTAGGGTCGATTTTCCATGATCGATGTGGGCAATAATACAAAAATTTCTGATTTTATTTATTTCTATCATATATTATAAAATTAAACGCCCCTGGCTTCACCCTGATCATCAACCTCGATTTTCTTAAACGGCCAACGCTTGCCCATAGCCGAAAACAAATCTAAGAATTCTTCACTATTAAGAAGGTAACAAAAGAAAGCATAAATTAATACCCCGACCAAACCGGCCAAGCCGAGCTGGAAAAAGACGCCGCTAAATTTAGTCATATCAACATGAGGCCAAACTAGGGCTTTAGTAATCTGCGCCGCTCCGCCCGCCGCCAAAGCGCTAACTATAAATTTGGAAACCGAAATTAAAATTCGTTTAATATCGAGATTACCGATCTTCACCGACAGCCAAATCCACAATAAAAGGAAATTTAGAACATTATCGATTGAATAGGCAATCGCCAAGCCGACAACTCCGTAACGAGGCGCCAGATATAAAGCTAGGGCGGTATTAACCGCCACCGTGAAAAGCCCGATATAAAAAGGGGTTCTTGAATTATTACGAGCGTAAAAGACTCTAACTAAAAGCGGAATTGTGGACTGAGCAAAAAGACTGGCCGCGAAAATACCCAGAGTATTCATCGTTAATATCGTGTCCTGCCAATCAAAATTACCGGAACCCAGCACAACCCTGATTATCTGCGCCCTTAAAGCAATAATCAGAATTGATGAAGGAATAATAAAAAATAAAATTTGCCGGAAACTTTGCGAGAAATGAGCCGTCAATTTTTCTTTATTAAAAGCATTGGCGGCTAAAGACGGAAAAGCGGCCACCGCGAAAGAAATACCAAAAATCCCGATTGGAAAGGACTGCAAATTATTCGCAAAATTAAAAACCGCTAAAGATCCACTCGCTAATTTAGAAGCCAGGGCGGTAACAACCACTAAATTAATTTGTGAAATCGCCAAGCTTAAAGTCCGCGGGATCATCATCCGCCCGATTTTTAAAGTATTAGCGTCATGGCGTTTAATTTTAAACTGATAGCGGAAACCGAGGTGATAAACGGTCGGAATTTGGATAAGCATATGCATTGACGCCCCCAAAACAACCCCCCAGGCTAAGCCATATATTCCGAACCATTTAACGAAAAATAAAGCCCCGACAATAATCCCGAGATTATAACAAACGGGAGCCAGCGAATAAATCATGAATCTTTTAAAAGACTGGAGGATCCCGCCCAGAATTCCGGAAATGCCTAAGAATAAGGGCGACAGAAACATAATTCGCGTTAAAGCGGCGGTTCTCGCTTGTTCTTCCGGACCGAATCCCGGGGTAATCAATCTTGTTAAGGCGGGCGCAAAAATAATCCCGATTAACGATAAAGCGCCCAGCCCCAAAAATAAATAATTTAAGACATTAGAGGCTAAGTCCCAGGCCTCTTTATTAGTCGCGCAAAATAGACCATTTTTATCGCGCTCGCAGTTAAAATCTTTTATTAATTTTGTAAAAATCGGAATAAAACCCGCCGATAAGGCGCCTAAAATTATTAAATTATAAATAAGATCTGGGACTCGAAAAGCCGCGTAATAAATATCTAAAGTTTGACCGGCCCCGAACTGAGAAGCCAGGATTCGATCGCGAATTACTCCTAAAAAACGAGAGGCTAAAGAAGATATGGCAATAAGAGCCGCCGCTACCGTGATATTATTAATTTGTTTCTTAAAAAAATTCTTAAACATACTAATATATTAACGATTTTTGCAAAATGTGCAAGTCAATAATGAATTAAGGGTTAGTTGAGAGCTGTTTTAATTTATCAAGATTTAGGATTGCCTTATCATAACCGGGATTAACTTCTAACTCCTGGCGAAATTCTTCTTCCGCCTGAAGAAACTTTTTTTGATCCATATAGATAACCCCTAAATTATTGTGAGCCATTGCCAAAGCCGGGTTCAGCGCCAAGGCTTTATCGTAATAATTTTGAGCCCTAAGATTATCGCCCTTAAAATAATATATCACTCCAAGATTTAACTGAGCTAAAGGCGAGTGCGGAGAACTATGGGCGGCTAAGTTCCAAAAAGTGAATGAATCTTTAAAATTTAGGGAATGATTTATATTTAAGAATCCGAAAAGAAGAAAGACGAGCAAAAGACAAATCTTAACAAGCCTTTTCCGAAAATCCAAGTTTTTAATCCAATCAATCTCCGCCAGAACAATTAAAAGACCGATTATCGGCAGATAAAGACGATGCTCTAAAAAGTCGGGCACTTCCGTTAAATTCGGCTGGATAAAAGACGGAAAAATGAATAAAAGAAACCAGCCTAAACCGAAAATTATAAAATTATTTCTTTTCCGCCGCGAAAAAAATAAAGCCAAAAAAATCAAAAAAGCCGTAATCAAGCCATAAATTATTTTTGAATCGGCTAGAATAGGCATAACCGATAAGTTAAAAGGCCAGATAATTTTACCGATAAAAAGAAAAATAGCCGGAGAATTATTAAAGGCCGAAGCCGCAACCGCTTTGATAGAATAAGCCGATCCGCTAATCGCTAAAGATCGCATTAAGAACCAAGTAAAAATAGCGGCCGCGGAAATACAAATTAATAGCCACTTGTCTTGTTTACTTATCTTTGCTTTTTCAATTGCAAAACTATAAAAAATTATTAGCAGCGGTAAAAAAACGGCATTTTCTTTAGTCAGCAACGCGGCTAAAAAAAATAAAAAATAAAGTAAATAACTTATTAAACGCGGTCGCTCGATAAAATTTAGAAAACTTATAAAAGCGGCTAAAACAAAAACCGCTAAAAGCGAATCATTGCGGCCGGGAATCCAAGCGACCGCCGGAACCAGAACCGGGTGGATTAAAAAAAATAGCGCCAGCCAAAAAGCTAAAATCTTCCGATATTTTAAGCGGCCCAATAATAAATAAATAAGACTGACCGCTAAAAGATGGATAATAATATTTACCAGGTGAAAAATAAAAAATGAGTTCCCGGCGACCGAAAAGTCCATCATTAAAGACATATTCATTAAGGGCCGGTAGTAAAACTTCGGTGTCGATAAGAAAACGTCATCAGAAAAAACTCGCCCAATATTTTTAAAGTCTCTGAGAATCGGCGCGTTATCAATCAGCAGCGCCTGATCATCTAAATAAGTCAGATTAAAAAATAGAGTTTGCCCGTAAATAATAAAACCGATTAGAAAAAACAAAAAATACGGCCGCCAAGTATTAAGCCAGCCCGGAAAGAAAAAATTTCTTTTAAAAAAATTACGTTCCATTTTTGATTTATAATTTAAGAGCGGAACTTTCCGGGATTAAAAAAATAACTTAGGGCGATACCCACAGTTTCTAAGCCATACTTAAGGCTGCGGCGAAAATTAATCGAAGAAGCCTCTTTAAAATAACGAACCGGAACGGGAATCTCGCCGATTCGATACCGGTGCGCGATAATCTGGAACAAAACTTGGCTATCGAAAACAAAATCATCAGAATTATTTTGAAATTTAATATTTTCTAAAACTTCCCTTTTATAAGCACGCATTCCCGTATGCCATTCTGACAAGTTATATCCGCTAACCAGGTTTTCAAAAATAGTTAAGGCGCGATTAGAATAATATTTATACCGCGGCATTCCTCCGGCTAGAGTTTCCCGGCGCGATCGGATTCTGGTTCCCAGCACAACATCAAAATAATCATCAACAATAAATTCCACAAAATACCGAACCAGGCGCGGATCATATTGATAATCGGGATGGATCATAACAACAATATCCGCTCCCTGTTCTAAAGCTAAACGGTAACAGGTCTTTTGATTTCCGCCATAGCCCTTATTTTTCTCGTGCTCAAAGACCAGCAAGCCTAAACGGCGAGCCAGGGCCGCGGTATCATCATTACTTTTATCATCAACTAAAATAATCTGATCAACAATATCGGGAATATCCTTAATTGTCCGCTCCAAAGTCGCGGCGGCGTTATAGGCCGGAAGCACAACGATTATTTTTTTTGCTTTATACATACGCAAATAATTACAAAATAATTCTGACGTCTCCGGCCATAACCCCGGATTCTTCAACAAATAATGGGTTAATATCGAGTTCGGAAATTTCCGGATGCTCATTGGCTAAACAGGCGACACTAACTATCGCCTTGGCGAGTGCTTCAATATCATATCTTTTTTGGCCGCGCGCTCCATTTAAGATTTTATAGATTTTTAAATCTTGAATAGCCACTAGCGCCTCCTCATAAGTAATGTCGCTAATCGCTAAGATAAAGTCTTTCAAAATTTCCGTATAAATTCCGCCCCAGCCAATCATCATTATCGGCCCAAACGCCGTGTCTCTTTTAAAACCTAAAATAATTTCCTGGAATTTAGAAGCTTGTGCTTGAACAACTAAATAATTAGCCGGATTCTTTAATAATTCTTTATTTTCGACTGTCATCTGATCGGCCGCTAAATAAATATCGGCCGGGGTTTTTAGATTAACCACCACGCCGCCTTTATCCGTCTTATGAAGAAAATCCGGACCAACAATTTTTAAAACAGCCGGATACTGATATTTCTCAATATCTTCTCGGTTGTAAGGAATAACATTAACAACCGGAATATCATATTTACTTAAAACCGCAAAAGAACCGACGTAGTCGACATTAGTAATTTTTTCCACCGTTTTTTGTTCTAATGGGGTGTAAGGTCTATTTTTTTCAACCACCCCTTTATAAGTGACAAGTTTTTTATAACTTCTAACCGCTTCTTCCGGATATTCAAAAACCGGAATATTATTTTGCGCCAAAAGTTTTATGCCCGGTAAAACCGCTTCGCCGCCGATAAAACTGGCCATTACTAATTTAGCCGGATATTTTTTAGCCGTCGCAATTATGGCGTTTGCCGTCTCTAAAATCTGCGTCGAGGTTTGCGGCGTCAGTAGAACGAGTAAACTATTAACCTCATCCCTAGCTAAAGTAAGATCGATTGCTTTTTGATAAGTTAACGCCGTCGCATCGCCCAATAAATCCTGGCTCCCGCCGAAAGGAATTCCCAGGCGCGCGATTTCGTCGGCCGTTAACACAGCTGGGCCACCGGCGTTAGTAATTAAAAACAACTCTTTGCTATTTTTATTATGCCAATCCTTAGGGGCAAATAATAATAAATTAAATAACTCTCGTAAGTCATTAAGATGAATCGCTCCCGCTCTTTCCATACCCGTTTTAAACGACGCGGCCGAACCGGCTAAAGCGCCGGAGTGCGACGAGGCCATTTTTGTACCCATCGTGCTTTCTCCGGCATGCAAATAAGCAATCGGTTTATTCTTAATAATCGAAGAGGCTAAAGACATAAACCTTTCACCGTTTCGAACGTCCTCAAGATATAAAATAATTAAATCAATTTTATCGTCAGTCGCTAGATATTCAAGTAAATCGCTCTCATTTAAAACGGCCTTATTACCGAGACTGATAAAATAACCAAGATTAAAATCTTTATCCCTAAGCCAATCCAAAACCGCGCTACCAATCGCTCCGGACTGAGATAAAATCGCAACATTGCCGTCCTGACTTTTGGCCGCTCCAAAAGTCGCGTTCAAATCGGTTAAAGTATTAATAAAGCCTAAACAATTCGGACCGAGAATATTTAAAGAATTTTCCGCGGCGAGCTTAATTATTTCGTCTTCTAAAATTTTCCCGGCCGCCCCGCTTTCTTTAAAACCGGCACTGATAATAATTATATTTTTTATCCCGATTTTTGCACATTTTTGAATTTCCGCTAAAACAAACTGCGCCGGAATCGCAATTACCACTAAAATAGCTTCGGGATTATCAGCCGGTAAGTCACTTAAGTCCGCATACGCTTCAAGTCCGGCAATATTTTTTTCTTTTAAATTAATCGGATAAACTCTTCCCTTAAAACCGCCGGAGGTAATATTATCAAGAATTTGACGGCCGATTTTTGTCTCATCAATGGAAGCGCCGACAACCGCAACCGCTTCCGGCTTAAAAAAATGTTGTAATGACATATATTTTTTGCGTTATATCTAATTATCAGAAATGACTAATAAGATTAAGGCAGTTATTATATAAAGTATTAATAAATAATTAAGATTAAAGTAAGCTAAAATAATGTTTGGCCAAATAATTTCTAAAATAATAAACGAAATCATTAAAATATTTAAAAAATAAAAAAACTCCCGCCAGAATAATCTTCGCGTAAATAGTTTAAAAAAGTTTGCACGGATATCTCGTAACATAATTAAATATTTTTATTAAATATTTTTTGCCATAAAGTTCGCCCCTCGAAATCCAACCGGATCGCTTTGATTTCTAAATAATCGGCCGAGGAGGTACCCGACTTTAAACCCGGAACAGAAATCATAAAACTATATTTATTATTTTCACGATAAACATCTTTCGTATTAAATTCAACCGTCTTAGTTTTATAACCGTCAGTAACATAATCTAAAGGCGCTTCATAATCGGCTAAAATATATTTTATATTGTCGCTCAGAGAGAAAAAACGGTCAATCTTCTCGGGGTCCGGATTAAAAAGACTGTCTTTGCTAAAAGCAAAAACGCCGTCATTTTCTAAAATGACATCATCTTTAACTAGCTTAATCTCGTTAACCACAGACGTGCTAGACGACATTAAATCAACCTGCTCATAAGCTTTATCAAGCTTAAAATCCGTGCCCGCAAAAGCTACAGTCTGACGGCTGGCCGAACTATAGGCCTTAGCTTGCAAATAAGCAGTATTTGTCCAGAGGCTCAAAGGCAAACTCGCCGAAACCGGCCAAATCTTATTAATAAAAACAAGCTTGTTAACCGAGCACTCGATTCTCTTAATAACCGTATCGTCTCTAACTTTTATTTCAACTTTATACAAACCATTCTTTAGATTCTTTTCATCAAAAATTATTTCTTTAGTTTCCGAGCCGGAAAGCGGATTGGCGATTGTTTTTTGATCATCGGCTAAATACTTAGAATCGATTAATTTATTTTCATTATTTAAGGAATATAAATTAACCGTTATCGGGTCCGCCGCCGTATCCTGGCGTAGATTTATAAAATCAAATTTTAGATATAAAGGCTGATTATCAAGATAAACATAAAGCTCGTGCGCCCCGCGCAGCGGCGTGTCAATAACTAAAGGCAGAGAAGCTTTAAAGTTAGCCGGGCGGTAATTTAAATTAAGGTTGTAATTATAAGTCGCTAAACAGGAATTAATCCCGTCCGGACAACCTTTTAGCTGCCCTTTATTTAAATCCGCCGCCAGCTCATTCCAGTTTTTATATTGGCCGTCTCTCTGCAATAAAATTTTAGAGCCATTTTCTAAATGCGGCCAAGAATAACGCAAAGAATCGATAATCTTATTTTGCAGCGGCTTTAAATCATAATGCCAAACTATTTTATCGGTCAAAACACCCGCTTCAATGATCGGTTCCTGGGCGCTCAAATGATTTTTATAAGTAACTGTCAGTTTTGCCTTATCAAATGTACGCGGCGTAAAAACTGAGAAATAAATCGGGTCACCGATTAATCGCGGTAAATCTCCGTTTTTTGAATCAACCCTTTCGGCCGGAGTAAAACCATAGATAAAGCCCTTCCCCGATTTTACGCCCTCCGGATAAGTTCGCGTATAACTTACCTGGCCAGAGGGAAGGACTTTAAGATAAAGAAAAGCTAAAATTATAATTAATAAAATCACTCCGAAAAATAAGCGGATTTTAAATAAAAGTGGCTTTTGCTCAAAGAATAATTTCAACATAATTAATCTAAATACTTTTTCATTATCTCATGATAATTATCACAAAAACTGCCGATAAATTCCTGTTCGCTAAAAAAATTAATTAAATCATAACGAAGTTTAGGGGCGGTCACAGAACTCTTAATTTTTTCTTTTAAGCGAATTTTGAGCTCGGCCATATTTTTAATCTTAAACTTTAAAGCCAAAGTTTTGAAATCCGGTTCAACTCCTTTTTCTAAATACCAAAATAAATCATAATAATCACGGCCTTTAATATCGACTTCATTCTCTTTTCCTTTAAACCAGGTTCGATCTAAAATCGCGCTGATTTTTCCGGTCATCAAAAATTTTAAATTATAAGTTTTAACGATAAAATTAAAGCCGAAGCCGGAAACCGGCGCCACTTCGTATTCCGCCGCTTGAAAATCTTCAATCGATAACTCAATTTTCACGTACAGGAAATCACTTTCTTTTCCGCTACTATTTTTTATTCCGCTTTCATCATTGGCCAGACCCAATTCGTCCAAAATCGGAAATTTTAAATAGAGACGAATTTTTCCTTGAACTCGATAGCCAATTTCCATTTGAAATTGATCTTGAAAATATTTTTTAATTTCTTCGCCCAAGCCTTTTAAGTCGAATCGATTATAATCATCTTCCGACAAATTAAAATCCAGGTCTTCCGACAAGCGCGGTAGATTGTAAATAATTCTTAAGGCCGAACCGCCCATAAAAACAAAATTCTGATAGTTTTTTCGACTATATAAATAAGCCAGAACCGGAAATTGCAAATATTCTTTTAAAGAATTCTTAATTACATATTCCGGATAATTAGCTTGCCTTTTTTGACTGACAAAATCTTTTAACGAATTAAGCAACATATTTTTCAATTATTTTTTTTAACTCTTGGAAACGATCGGCCGGAACTAACTTAAAATAAGAAAATAATTCTGTCCAATCCTCCTCGGCTAAATTTTCTAAATTCAAACGTAAATCTGAAAAACCTTTTTCATTCGGATAAACGCCCCTCCGAAAACGAAGATACAAAAAGTCAAACAAAGCCTTCGCTTTCGAAGCTTCAAAAACAGTTTGGCTCTTAAAATATTTAATTTTATAACCTAAAAAAAGTTTCGGCGGCAAAGAATAATAACGCCAAGTACCTAAAGAATTCGTAAACTCCCGAGATGCCTTATTGCTGATTGAAGTTATCGCTTGAGCCGACTCGCTTAAAAGACTATATTTATCTAAAACATACTCTAAAGATAAATAAGACGGCGTTAATAATTTATTGGCTAAATATTCTAAATATTCATTTTTATTCTGCTCTTTATCATATCTATCTCGAAAAACATAAACCCCGTTTTTAAGAGCTACTAAATCGCCGCTTTTTAACCAATATTTTAAATTAGCATTAAGATTATTATCATCTTTTTCTAACAATTTTAGCGAATTTTTATCAAAAAACAATAATTTATCGGTTTTTTCTTGTAATTTTTCTAAAGTCATATTTAAGATAAATCTCTCGTATATATTAATAGAGGCTTGCTCTTTATACTTTTTCAGGAATTAGTATAATTATTATACCATTTCCTAAAAAAGTCCGCAATAGCTCCGAGATATACACCAAGACTCTGTATAGCCAACACCGAGTCTTTTTTTATGATTTTACAGTTTTTTTACAAATTTACATTATTCTGATATTATGAATATATAAATTGTCATTATTATAGACACTAAATAACTTATATGAGCAAAGAAAAATTTCCGACTTCCATTGCGTCCAAGGAAGAAGAAACTAAGCCTGTTCAAGAACAGCCAAAATCGAGCGAAAATCAAACATTTAATCCCAAGGATTTAGAAAAAATGAGTCATGAGGAACAAGTAGCTCATTTTGACAGCGCTCTTTCTAATTTAGATCTGATGTCTGAGGATGTTAATAATGCCCTAGCCGAAAGCGAACTTGAAAGAAGCGGCCGAAAAGGAGTTATTGGCCAGTCGTCCGGCTTTGATCGAACAAGCTTAAAGCTAAAAAATTTTTTCGGTGGCGAAAAAGCTTATGACGAAAAACTTTCTAAGATGGCCAAAAAAGTGGCCGAAAAAAATCTCGACGGACTTGAAAGGGGCTTAGGTTCAGATGTCTTAGAATTAAAGAAAAATATAAGCGCGCACGACACGGCCGCTAAAAATAATCTTGAAATTGCCAAAGAAATGCTTGGCCCGCAAGAATTCTCCGATGTCGAAGCAAAAATGAATCGGGAAAAAGATGAACTTGTCTTAGCTAAAAACGAAAAAGAAAATGAATTGAAAGAAGAAATTTCCCAATACCCCGCGGAAGAAAAATATGAAAAAATCGGTAATCTGCTTGGCGAATACAATCAAATAGAATCATCTATAAAAGGTAAACGATCAAATTTAGAGAACGATATAAAAAATCATGAAAAAAAATTTAGCCAAATTATTGATAGCGGAGATTCTTCTAAAGAATTGAAAGAAAAAATTCAAAATAAAATTGATATCTTAAAAAAGCAACATGAAGAAATCGCCTCAAGAGAAAAGGATGTAAAAGCCAGAATTGACGCACTAAAAAGTAACCAAAAAGAACTTGACCCATTTGTCAAGAGGCTGAGGGCAGCCGGAAAAACTAAAACCGAAATCGCGGAAGCGGAAAAAATCAGAGCCCAAAAGAGTAAGGAGGCTCCTACCGGCCCGGCATCATCTTCTGAAAATAAGGGTTATAATCCATGGGTCAAGACAACAACCGAAATAAAGCCCGACGAAGAAGAATCAGCCTTAGAAACTCCTGAAGAGGAAAAGAAAATAAATGTACCCGGTAAACACGCTAAAGGAAGAAATAAAAAAGATGGGCTGAAATCAGGACGAAAGAGCAATAAGGAGTCGAAGATCACTACTGAAGAGCCTTCTGAAAAACAAAAAGAAGATATAAAACTACAACATGTTAAGAAGTCGCCTAAACAATGGGGGTTTGAGTTACAGAATGTAAAGAACGGAATAGCGGATTATGCTGGCATTAAAAAAATAATGGACATATTTAAGAACGATCCTGACTTCATGAAAAAAACAGAAATTTCTGGTTATGAAGCGGCTAATTTCTTAAAAGGCTTATTAATAAATAAGAAGATACCAAATGCTCACGAGAAAGCTCGAGAAGCCATAAGAAGACTTATAAGCTAATGATTGAAAGACAAATTTATGAATTCAAATAATCAAGCCGATTTACTAGCCGCCGAACTTGATAAGGCGAGTGAAGAAAATAAAAAGTTTATCGCTAGTGTCGACGAAAAAATAAAAAAAGTAGACTTGGAATACGCGAAAGCACTTATCGAAGAGGAAAAGGGCTATTTAAAGATGGCTAAAAAATCACTAGAAGAAGAAAAGAATTAGCTTTGATAAATAACCTAATAAATACCCTTCTTAGTCTAAAAACATTTACATACAAAAAAAGCCCCAACCTGGGGCTTTTTTATATATCTACTATCTTACGCTTTACTTTCCATAATCGATTCTCTTTTTCTTTCCTTTATAACCGGTACCGGCTGGGATCAAACAACCGATAATAACATTTTCTTTCAAACCTTCAAGGTAATCGATTTTTCCGTTAACAGCCGCGTCAATTAAGACACGAGAAGTTTCTTGGAAAGAAGCCGCGGATAAGAAACTGTCGGTCGTTAAGGAAGCTTTGGTAATACCAAGTAATAAACGATCGGCTTTAGCGGCTTTCTTCATATTCTTATTTGCTTGATACAAAACTTCATCTTCAACCGTCTCGCCTGGTAATAAAATTGTCTCCCCCGCTTCTTTAATTAAATAACGAGAGAACATCTGACGCGCAATAATTTCAACGTGTTTATCGTTTAAAGGCTGACCTTGAGAAGAATAAACATATTGAATTTCTTTAATGATATATTTCTGAGTTTCAAGACGGCCTTTTAATTTATAAAGTTCTCTTAAATCAAGACTGCCTTCCGTAAGCTGAGTTCCTCTTTCAACCGTTTCCCCGTCTTTAACCATCATCATTGTGCCGCGAAGAATAACAAATTCCTTAACTTTCTCAACATCCTTAGTAAGGCTGACATATTTATCGGCTAAAGCGATTTGTCCGGCTGATTTCGCCTGAACAATCTCGCCGCCAACACTAAATAAATCAGTATTCTTATGAACTTCTTGGCCCTCCTTAACCAGAACTTTAACTTCTAATTTCTTTTTGTCTTTAGCGGTAATTCCCTGGCTTAATTTAATTTCATTTATTTTTTCCGAGAAATAGTATTTATCAGCATCCTTGCCTTTATAATAAATGCTTAAAACTTTCGCCTGCGGATTATTTACTAAAATGTCTTTACCGTCTTGATCTTTAATTGTCTTCTGGGCGAATTCAATCTTAACGCGTCCGGCCACATCGGAAATTAAAGCTTTTTTCTTCGGTGAGCGCGCTTCAAAAATTTCTTCAACCCTCGGTAAACCTTGCGTAATATCATCGGCACCGGCCACACCACCCGTCCTAAAGGTTCTCATCGTTAACTGGGTTCCCGGTTCACCGATTGACTGCGCGGCGATAACCCCGACCGTTGAACCAATCTTAACCGCCTTATTATAGGCCAGATCCCAACCATAACATTTAGCGCAAATTCCTTTGTGCATCTTACAGCTTAGAACTGATCGGACACAAGCTTCAGTAACCTCCTTAGACTTTAATAATTTAATATTTTCTTCATTTAAAATTTCACCGGCTTCTAAAATAACCTTATCCTTTTTATCAAGAACGTCCTTCGCTAAATAACGGCCGCTAATCTTTCTAAAGAAATCGTCGCCGGTTTTAGCCGCTTCGGCAACCGAGAAAGTGGCTCCTTCTGTGTCGCCGCAATCATCCTCGGCGACAATAATATCCTGAGAAACATCGACTAAACGACGAGTTAAATAACCGGCATTAGCCGTTCTTAAAGCAGTATCGGATAAACCCTTACGGACACCGTGAGTGGAAATAAAATATTCTAGAACACTAAATCCTTCTTTAAAGTTACCTTTAACCGGCAATTCGATAATTGCTCCAGACGGAGAAACTACTAAACCTTTCATTCCTAAAATCTGAACCGGTTGAGCCCAAGAACCACGCGCGCCGGACTCGATCATCGAGTAAACCGGTAAAATATCCGTTAAACCTTTTCGACAAATATCGGCAATCTTATCTTTAGTATTTGTCCATTCTTCAATAACTTTCGCGTAACGTTCACTCTCCGTTAATAAACCTTCTTCAAATTGTTCTTGAATAAGATCGACTTTAACATTCGCTTCATCAATTAAGCGATCTTTTTCCGGTAAGCTAGGCAAATCGCCGAAGCCCCAAGATAAACCGGATTTAGTAATAAAGGCAAAACTCTTATTCTTTAAACTATCGATAAATTTAACTGTTTCGTCTTCGCCGTAAATGCGTAAACAATCTCTAATTAAATCTTTTAATTTCCCTTTACCGACCACGTCGTTAAAGAAACGTAATTTTTCCGGGAGTAAAGAATTAAAAATTAAACGGCCGACAGTTGTTTTCATCATCTCGCCGTTATAACGAACGTTAATCGCTTCGTGTAAATCAATAAAATTACTTTCATAAGCTAAACGCGCTTCGTCTTCGCTATAAAAATAATGCATTTTTTCTTTAGTCGAGTCATTATATTCTTTACTGGTTAAAGTCATATAATAAGTACCCCAAACAATATCCTGAGTCGGGACCACAATCGGTTCGCCGGTCGCCGGTTTCAATAAGTTATGAGTCGAAAGCATTAATTCTTCCGCTTCGCGACGGGCTTCTTTAGTTAAAGGAACGTGGACAGCCATTTGGTCGCCATCAAAGTCGGCGTTAAAAGCGGTACAAACTAAAGGATGAATCTGAATCGCCTTACCCTCGATTAAGATCGGGCGAAAAGCTTGGATACCTAAACGATGCAAGGTTGGAGCACGATTTAATAGAACGTAAGCTTCACGAACAATTTCTTCTAAAATATCAAAAACTTCATCATGCCCGGCTTCGATATAACGAGAAGCGGAGCGAACATTATGAACAATTTCTCTCTTAATTAATTGAGAGATAATAAATGGTTTAAATAATTCGATCGCCATGATTTTCGGCAAACCGCATTGATCAAGATTCAAAGTCGGATTGACAACGATAACCGAACGACCGGAATAATCGACACGCTTACCTAATAAATTTTGGCGGAAACGGCCTTGCTTTCCTTTTAAAGTATCAGCCAGTGATTTTAATTGTCTCTTTTGACCGGTTGAAGCAGTAACGGTTTTGGTATGACGAGCAGAATTATCGATTAAAGCATCAACCGCTTCCTGCAACATTCTTTTTTCATTACGGCAGATAACTTCCGGCGCGTTTAAATCAACCAATTGTTTTAAACGATTATTACGATTAATAACGCGGCGATATAAATCATTTAAATCAGACGCCGCAAATCTTCCTCCATCAAGAGCAACCATCGGGCGCAAATCAGGCGGTACAACCGGTAAAACAGTCATAATCATCCATTCCGGTCTTAAATCATTGTTACGGAAGCTCTTTAATAATTTTAAACGTTTAATTAATTTTTCTTTTTTCGAGTCAATCGCATCTTCTAACTTTTCTTCTAAGTGCTTAACGCTCTTCTCTAAATTAATTTTGGCCAGTAATTTACGAATCGCTTCGGCGCCGATTGAGGCTTCAAAAATATGACCGAATTTAATACTTAAATTTTGATATTGTTGTTCGGATAAAATTAAAAGTGGTTTTAATTCTTTTAATTCTTTTTGCGCAGTGGCAAAATCTTCATCAAGGCGTTCGGTTCGAACCGCTTTAGCTTTAAGAGCTTCCTTAGTTTCGCTTTCTTCTTCTTTGCCGCCGACTTCTTTTATTTTCTTTAATTGATTTGTAAAATCATTTTCAATACTCTTAACCTTGCCCTTATATTCCTGTTTAATCTGTTCAATAGTCGCTTCTTTTAAAGATTCATCAACATCAATAACAATAAAACTCGCATAGTAAATAACTTTTTCTAAAGACTGAATTCCTAAATTTAAAAGCAAGCCGATCTTAGATGATAAACCTCTTAGAAACCAAATATGCGTGCAAGGAACTTGCATTGTAATATGACCTAAGCGTTCTCGGCGAACAACTGAGCGCGTAACTTCAACGCCGCACTTATCACAAACTATTCCCTTGTAGCGAATTTTTTTATATTTACCGCAAGCACATTCCCAGTCCTTGGTCGGACCAAAAATTTTCTCGCAGAATAAACCGTCTTTTTCCGGTTTTTGCGTTCGATAATTAATAGTTTCCGGACGAGTCACTTCACCGTGCGACCAGTTGGTTATTTCTTCAGGCGAAGCCAGTTTTAAACGGATGGCGCTGAAATCACTTGTTTTTATAGGGTTTAACATATTTTTAGATGGACAAAATTAAAATTAAAAATTAAGACAGGAACAATTTTGCTTATTCCTTTTCCTCTTCTTCATTTAAAACGGTGATGATTTCCGGTTCTTCAGCTAATTGTTTATCATCATTTTTTAACTCTTCATCGATCATCGTTTCAACTTCCGAAGCCGGCTTACCGTCTTCAGTTCCTAATAATTCAACATTTAATCCTAAGCCCTTAAGTTCACGAATTAAAACGTTAAAGGATTCCGGAACATTTAATTTTTCAATTTCTTCGCCTTTAATAATCGCTTCATAAGCTTTGGATCGCCCTGGAACATCATCCGATTTAATCGTTAACATTTCCTGTAAAGTATGGGCGGCGCCGTATCCTTCAAGAGCCCAAACTTCCATTTCTCCGAATCTCTGTCCACCAAATTGCGCTTTACCGCCTAAAGGCTGCTGCGTAATTAAAGAGTATGGACCGATCGAACGTTGGTGAATCTTATCTTCAACCATGTGGTTTAACTTCAAAACATATTTATAACCGACCGTAATTTTATGGTCGTAAATATTTCCGGTTTTGCCATCGAATAAAGAAACTTTTCCGTCTTCCGGCAAGCCCGCTTTAATTAATTCGCCGCGGATTTGATCTTCACTAATTCCGTTTAAAGCCGGACTCATAACCTTATAACCTAACTTATGAGCGGCAAAACCAAGATGCGTTTCTAATAACTGTCCGAGGTTCATACGAGAAATAATACCTAAAGGCGATAAAATAATATCAATCGGTGTTCCATCTTCCATATAAGGCATATCTTCAATCGGCACAACGCGAGAAATAACCCCTTTGTTTCCATGACGACCGGACATCTTATCACCAACCTGAATTTTTCTTAAATTAGCGACCGCAACCTGAATCGATTTCAAAACGCCAGCGGATAATTTATCCCCGTCTTCACGTGAGAAAATTTTAATATCAACAACTTTTCCGTGTTCCCCGTGCTCTAAGTATAAAGAAGAATCACGGACGTCTTTCGCTTTTTCACCGAAAATCGCACGTAATAATTTTTCTTCGGCCGATAAAGTCGTTTCACCTTTCGGCGTAATTTTACCAACTAAAATATCACCGCTGGAAACTTCCGCGCCGATTCTAATAATACCTTCTTCATCGAGATTCTTTAATTTCTCTTCACTGATGTTTGGAATATCGTTCGTAATAAGCTCCGGACCTAATTTTGTATCGCGGACATCAATTGTATAATTTTCAATGTGGATTGAAGAATAAATATCTTCTTTTACTAAACGCTCGGAAATAACGATCGCGTCTTCATAATTAAATCCTTCCCAAGTCATGAAAGCCACTAAAGCATTTCGGCCTAAAGATAATTCACCGTCATCAATCGCCGGACCGTCGGACAAAATATCACCCTTCTTAACTTTCTGACCTAAATCAACAACCGGATGTTGATTAATACAAGTCGAAGAGTTTGAGCGTAAAAATTTATTTAAATTGTAAGTCGTAACATTTCCCTTTTTACCGGTTAATTCAATTACCGTCGCATCAAGCTTAGTGATTTCACCATCTTCATCAGCAATAACCACATGGCCGCTATCGCGAGCCGCTCTTTCTTCAACCCCGGTTCCAACAATCGGCGCTTCACTCTTAATAAGTGGAATAGCCTGACGTTGCATGTTTGTTCCCATCAAAGAACGTTGTCCATCGTTATGTTCCATGAACGGAATAAGCGAAGTGGCAACGGAAATAATCTGATTCGCGGCGACGCCGACAAAATCAACTTTATTAATATCTTCTAAGCCCGGTTGACCGAACTTACGTCCCTGATATTTCGAAACTAAGAAATAGCCATCTTTATCCATCGGAATAGTCGAATCGACAGTCGTATATTTTTCTTCTTCGAAAGCATCAAGATAAACAATTTCATCGGTAACACGACTCCCTTTTTTATCATGAGCCGTTTTTCGATAGGGAGTTTCTAAAAATCCGTAGCTATTAAGCCGAGCATAACTGGCTAAGTGGCCAACTAAACCAATGTTTGGACCTTCCGGAGTCGCGATCGGGCAGATACGTCCATAGTGAGTAGTATGGACATCACGAACATCAAAACCGGCTCTTTCACGAGTTAAACCGCCCGGACCCATCGCCGATAAACGTCGTTTATGTTCGAGTTCCGCTAAAGGATTGGTTTGATCCATGAATTGAGATAACTGAGAACTCATAAAGAATTCTCTAATCACGCCGATAACCGGACGAGCATTAACTAATTTTGAAGGCGTTAAGGAAGTGATTTCCGAAGTGGACATGCGATCTTTAATAATACGTTCCATGCGAGCTAAGCCGACACGGAAACGATTCTGAATTAAACCGCCAATCGCCCGAATACGACGATTACCAAGGTGATCAATATCATCTTCCGGTTCTTTAGTAATGTTTAGTCGGATAACTTCTTTAATAATTAAAACTAAATCTTCACGACGTAAAATTCGATTTTCTTTTTTAGTCGCCGATAAATCTAAGCTAAAACGACGATTTAATTTATAGCGTCCGACACGGCCGAAATCGTAACGATCGAAACGGAAGAACATGGAATGAATTAATTGACGGGCATTATCGACAGAAGCTAAATCACCCGGACGAATACGACGATAAACTTCCTGCAAACCTTCCGCCTCATTCTTAGCGGCGTCTTTTTCAATTGTCGCTTCTAAGAAAGTTTTTTCATCTTTGCTCTTTACTAAATCAACATCGGCAAATAGTTTTTTTAATTCTTCGTCATTTTCATAACCAAAAGCGCGCAAAAGCGATGTGGCCGCGACTTTACGCTTACGATCAATTCTAACCCAGATAACTTTGTTTGAATCCGTTTCAATTTCGAGCCAGGCACCGCGATTCGGAATAATTTTCGCGCCGTAGCATTTCTTTCCTTTTACAAATTCCGCGGTAAACATTACCCCAGCCGAACGGATAAGCTGAGAAACAACAACTCTTTCAATGCCGTTAATAATAAAGGTTCCTTTATTCGTCATCAAAGGAAAATCACCAAGAAAAATTTCTTGGTTTAAAGCATGGTTATTTTTTTTATTTAAAAGACGAGTCTTAACGCGTAAAGGCGCCTCGTAGGTAATATTCTTCTCCCGACTTTCAATCTCGGAAAATTTCGGTTCATCTAAATAATAATCCTCGAAATATAATTCTAAATCACGACCGATGAAATCCGTGACCGGATTGATTTCATCAAACAACTCTTCTAAACCTTCCTTTAAAAACCAGCTATAAGAATCCTTCTGAATTTCGATTAAGTCGGGCATTGGCATGACCTGGCTTACTTCAGAAAGTGATATTCGTTTAGACATAGGACTTATATTTTAAATTGAAAAAAAAGCTATTAATAAAATTACTTTAAAGACAAACGTAAAAAACAATAATATCTTTATTTAACAAAAAAATCCCAATCCCAAATTGGCTTGAGTTTCAGTTTTATTTAATTAGTTATTATTGTTATTATTCACTTTTTTAAGTAAAAAAAGTGTTAGGCTTTTTAATAATATAATATTATTTATCTATTGTCAACAAGGCTCGGGACTGCTTCGCTCCACACTTTATCCACAATTAGCGCCTCTACTCTGGTTTTAACAATTTTTTAGTCCTCAAAGCGACTTTTTATCACCTTTTTAACCTCATTTCGCTCATCCCAAGCGATTTTTTCATTATTCGCTATACATATATATTGTTCGGCTCCTTTACCGGTAAAGAGCAATAAATCCCCAACTTGAGCTAAACTGACCGCCTTTTCAATCGCCTCTCGTCGATCAATGATTTTAAAGAGGTTATTATTAAGTTCAAAGCCCAGTTCTTCGGCGCCTGAGGCGACAGAATTAATGATTTCCGCTGGATTTTCATCGTAGGGGTCTTCGTTGGTAATAATCACAATATCCGCATTCTCGGCGGCCATATGCCCTAATATCGGACGTCTTGCCTTATCTCGTCCACCTCCGGCTGAACCTAAAACATGTATAATTCGCTTATGTTCAAGGCGGCTAATCGTTTCATATAGTTTAGCCAGCGCTTTCGGTTCAAAGGAATAATCAACTATGGCTGTAAAATTCTGCAAATCACTTCCCTTAACAAACTCTAATTTTCCGGCTAAACCATTAACGCTCTCTAACCCCTCTTTTAATTTTAAAGAATCTATTTTCTGATTTAAGCCGACCGCGTAAGCCGCTAAAGCGTTAAGGGCATTGAAGTCGCCCAATAATTTTAAATTAACGACTTGATTATTAATCGTTATCTCTGTTCCCTGCGAATTTGACTTTATATCAGAACCACGGACTAAGCTAAAATCTTTCGTGATATTTTCACTACTGATTAATTTAAGGAAAGAATTCAAATCTTTTTCCGGTTTAGTTAGATAAACAATTTTTGCCTCGGCGAAAAAATTTAAAAAATAAGACGCAAAACGATCATCGCCGTTAACAATTATTGTTTTCAAAACTCGACTTAAGTCTAGTTTTCTGAGTTCGCTGTACGGCTTAACGACGACTTTATTTTCATCGGCATATTTAGTTTTACATCTTTTTAAATGCGCGAATAATTTGCCCTTGGCCGCTTGATAATTTTCAAAACTGCCATGTGCTTCTAAATGCTCCGGATATAAATTTGTAAAGACTAAAACATCATAATTAATAAAACGATGGCGGAATTGTTCAATCCCCTCGGAAGTCGTTTCAATAATCGCGTAACGACACTGATTTTTAACCATTCGCGCTAGCATTTCTTGGATAAAAAAGCGACCGGGCATCGTCATCTTTTTATCATTGAGCCATTCCTTTTCACCATCCGAAAAAACTGCCGTCGAGCTTAAACCCGTCTTATAACCGGCTTCACTTAACATCTTCATTATTAGATAAGCGGTTGAGGTTTTGCCGGCCGTTCCCGTAACGCCAATAACGATTAATCGACGGCTTGGAAACTTATAACGAGCGGCCGCCAGATAGGCAATTAAAAAATGATAGGCTGGTTGAAAAGCTTTAAAAAGTCGACGCGGAATTATTTTTTTTATTCGGTTTACCATAACTATATAATAGCGATAAATTTTACTTTTGTCATCTTTAAATAAAAAAAACCGCCCCGGATTCCGACGGGACGATTTTTAAATTTTACTATTTTTTCCGGACCTCTAGCAATGAATCTATCATACATATAATAATACGAAAGCGCAAGGAAAATGTTACAGAGTTATTAACAGCTGAATGGGAAAAATCATTAATATTAGTTCTGATAGGCATCTGAATTAATCTTTTTATTTAAACTTTCCTTATCAATATCTTCGGCTAAAGATTTAACGCCGGCCTGCCTTTCTTTCAAAGTTTTAATTTCTAACTTTAAATATTCAATTTCATCTTTCGGAGGATAATAAAAAGGCATACCCCTTTTATCAGAGATCTCTGCTTCCAACCTCCTAAGCTCCTCTTCGACGGAATTAATTTTATCAAGCAGATCCCCTTCTACTTCAAGACCAGAGACTGAACTATCTTTTACCGGCTCATCTTCTTTAAATTTATCATTTTTCTTAAATGACTCCATAATTGGATACTCTTCAAGACTAGACATACATTTAAAATTAATACAAATTATTTTGAAAAAAACATTTCATCATCATCGTCGATTAAAGAGGGTTTCTCTTTTTTTTCAATAACTTTTTGGACTGGTTTTTCGGTAGGCTTTACTTCGACTTTCGCCTCTCTAATTTCTTCTAAAATTTCGTCCTCATCCTCAATTATCTTATCTTCTTCAGCGGGGCTTAACTCTAATTTTTCTTCAATTTCCTCGGCTTCTTCTTCGGTAATTTTTAAAGCCACTTCATCCTCATTTTTAATAAAAGGATTATCGCTTTCAAAAACTAAAGTGTCATCATTTCCCTCTTCGTTATCATCTTCATTATCATCTTTAACCGGACTAAAATATTCAGAAGGAATTGGCGCGGAATTTCGATCATGAACCGGAATACCGCTGATCACATTCGGACCCATCGCTTCATATTGATCCTGGCTTAAAAATACTTCCCGTGGTTTTGAGCCGTTGCTGGCGCCGATAATTCCCGCCTCTTCCAGCATGTCTAAAATTTTGGCCGCTCTTCCATAGCCAATCGATAAACGGCGTTGTAACATTGAGGTTGAGGCCTTATTCGCTTTAACGATTATTTCTTTAGCGGCTTCAAACAATTCATCTTCATCACCATGATTTCCGTCCATACCGACACCGGCATTACCATTAACTTTTTGGCGATCAGTGACGCCTTCTAAATATTCGGCCGGTCCACATTTTTCTTTGATATAATTTACAACATCATTAATTTCCGAATCGCTAAGATAAGCGCCTTGAATACGTTTTGGTTTTGAAAGTTCCGGGGTCATGAACAGCATATCGCCTTGACCCAAAAGTTTTTCGGCCCCGCTCATATCTAAAATTGTTTTTGAATCAACTAACGAGGCAACCGAGAAAGCGATACGCGTCGGAATGTTCGCTTTGATCAAACCGGTAATAACATCGACGCTCGGACGCTGAGTTGCCAAAATTAAATGAATACCGATTGCCCGAGACATTTGTGCTAAACGAATAATGGCCGCTTCCATTTCCTTCCCACTCGTCATCATAAAATCGGCGAGCTCGTCGATAATAAAAATAATGTAAGGTAATTTTTCGACATTCGGAATTAAATTATAGGCTTGGATATTTTTCTTACCCGCTTTATTTAAAACATCATAACGACGATCCATCTCATTCAAACACCATTTAAGAGCATTAATCGTTTTATTAACATCAGTAATAACCGGGGTTAAAAGATGCGGGATTCCGTTATAAGTCGGAAGTTCAACCCGCTTCGGATCAACCATAATAAATCTTAAATCGGCCGGATCGTTTTGATATAATAAACCGACAATAATCGCATTTAGACAAACCGACTTTCCGGAATTAGTTGCCCCGGCCACAAGTAAATGCGGCATGCGCGTAATATCATAAAGCCAAACCATTCCGGCCACGTCTTTTCCTAAAGCAACAAATAAATTATTTTTTCGAGTTTTAAAAGCTTCGTCCTCTAAGATTTCGCGAAGACCAACAATCGCTTTGGCGCGATTCGGAACTTCAACGCCAACCAATGATTTTCCGGGAATCGGGGCTTCAATTCTAATTGGATGGGCCGCTAAAGATAAGGATAAATCATTATTCAAGGTTGTAATTCTTGATAATTTAACGCCTTCGGCCGGACGGAAAGTATATTGAGTAACCGTCGGACCGACTTTAGTTTCACCCATCTCGACTTCAATCCCGAACTTATCAAGTGTGCTTTTTATTTTCTGCGCATTAATTTCCGTATCGCCGCCATGCGCTTTCGAAAATTTATTGTTCAACAGTTCAATCGGTAAATCGATTTTAAAATTTTTCTTCGGCCAAACAATTTTTTCCTGAATTGCCTTCTCTTTCTTGCGCGCTTTTATTTTTTCTTCAACTTCTTCTTCAAAACCATCGTCTTCATCAGAATGAGAATCTTTTCGATTCGCTTCAGAAACATTATTAATAATATCGACTGATAAATCTTTTTTTTGCCAGGTGCCCAAAATATCCTCGCGCGCTTCTTTAATAAATTCGGCCCCCGCCTGCCTGCCGGTAGGCAGGCTCTTTTTCTCGTCGTCGTCCGAAGAGGAAAATAAATTTCTAAAAAATATGACAAAAGGATTTAAAACTTTCGCAAACAAACTTTCCCGTCCAACAATTCGCGATAATGAAGTATTGAAAACTAAAACTAAAGAGATTAATAGAAAGGCAAAAAGAACAACGACGCCGCCCCAGAAACCAAAGACATAATTAAAGGCCAGACTTAAATAATAACCGATATAGCCGCCGCCGACGCCGTTGGCAATTGAATCCTCCCAGTTTAAGGGATTAATAAAAAAATGAAATAAAGTCTGGTAGGAAATAAAAAGAAGACCGAAGCCCAAGTAGTCGCTAAACTTTAATGGGTTTTTCTTCTGACGGATTAAAATAAGCGCCCAGTATAAAAAGATAATCGGAGCGAGCCATTTGCCGTAACCAAAGATTAGGGTCAGGGTTTTTGAAGTAAAAGTTCCGAAGTGACCCGATAAATTAAAAAGGCCCAGCAAACTAACAAGACCGAAAACAAGCAAAAAAACAATAAAAATACTGCGTTTAGCATGCTCATTTATTTCGAGATTTGGGATTGTCAAATAATCTTTCGGATTAACGTTTTTCTTTTTTCTGCCCATAGTTTTAGATTTTATTTAAGAAAGTGACTCGTCTATATAGTAATTATAACACAAAATAGCAAAGACAAGCTTAATTTTAATTAATCTCAATATCAATAAACACGGCTTGCGGGACGGCGGCACGGATTTTCTTTTCGATTTCATCGATTCGGCGTCCGACTAAGCGCGGTACTCGATCCATATAATCAACCGAAAACTTCATAAAGTTTTCATAGCTCTCTTTAACGTCTTCATACTCATTCTTTAAAAAATGATGAGAATCAAATTCTTTCATTAAAGCCGAGGCATTAAATTCAACGTCACATTTAATTAAATATTTATCAATATCGAGAATCGCCGACTTAAAATCTAAAACTTTCTCGATTGTCGAATCACTGTTTAAAATATCTAAAATAATTTCTTCCGTCTCTTTCGGGATTGATTTAGTTAATAAATAATTGCGATTTTTTGCGATCAGCAAGATCGCAATCGCCCCAAGCATCAAACCGATTAAAATTGAGCCAAAGGCATCCCAATAAATATTGCCGGTTAAATAAGTTAATAGAATACTTAACACGGCGATGAAGACGCCCAAAACGGCTAAGCTATCTTCATAAACGACCGCGAGAGTGGTCGGATCGGCTTGCTTAATAATTATCGACATTTTTGCATGCGGAAAATGTTCTCTTAAATCTTTTAAGGCCAGCAATAAGGTACAGGACTCGACAATAAAAGCAAAAACTAAAATTATTATCGCCCAGATATTAAAATGAATGGGTTGCGGATTAAATAAAGAAACGACGCCGTGGTAGGTCGTGATTCCACAACCGATGAAAAAAATCCCGCAGGCGGAAATTAAGGCCCAAATAAATCTTTCTTTGCCGTGGCCGTAAGGGTAAAGTTTGTCCGGCTTTTGCACGGAGAGTTTAACCCCAAGCATTAATAAAAATTGGTTGGCCGTATCGGCAAAACTATGGATCGCTTCCGAAAACATTGCTCCCGATCCGGTGATAAAGAAACCGATAAATTTAGCAACGCAAACTAATAAATTTCCGGAAAAAGCGGCGATAACCGGAAAGAGCCCGGAGGTTTTCGGCTTAACGGCTGACTCACTGTTTTTTTCGATCTTTTCCATACAAATTATTAATTATTTATTTTATTCTAAATTTAAATCTTCTTTAACTTGCTTAATTAAAACGCGGCCCCTTTCTTCGTCGTGGCCATCTTTTAAGAAAAAGTAGGTGGCCGTTCTAATTGACGTAAAGTTATAGTATAACCTAACGCGTCTTTCTAGATCTGGACTTAGAGAAATACCGGTCACTTTCAAATAAGTATCTAAAAATAGCTTCTTCATTTCTTTCGCAAATTCAACATCACCGGCTTTGGTAATAATTTTATAATCTAACTGCTGGGTAAACGATCCTAAATCGCGAGCGAAGTCGCTTAAGCAAAGATCGGTAAAATCAATCAACCCGATTTTATTCATGTTCGTCTTAATAATATTTTCCGGATGGGCATCGCCATGAATTAAAGACAAGGGCGCGCCGGAATTAAAGAATTCTTCTTCTTGCGCAATTAAGCAATCATAAATCTTCCGTAAATCATCAGTATACTTGCTTTTAAAACGTTGATCGACTTCTTTTAAAATATTTTTTACGCCCGGAATAACAGTATTGATCCGAGCATTTAGGGGATTGAAATTGGCTTCCGGGTTTATTTTTAAATTATGCAATTTAGAAAACAAAGCCGCTGATTCAGTAATTATCTTTTTAATTTCCGGCCGGTCGCATTTCTTAATATAATACAATAAATTCTCGCCGATTAAACCGCGGTAGAAAGTGCCGTTAAACTCCGGCGAATAAAACAAGGGACGCGGCAATTTAAAGTTAGAATCAGGAAAATTATTAGCCCAAAGATATTTTAAAGCCTCATAAATATTCTCCCTCATTTCATTACTGTGCGCCGAGCAAACAATCGGTATTTTTATTTCCACGCCGTCTTTATTTAAAAAATAGGCGTCCCAAGAAATAACGACGTGGTAAGTTGTTTCCCAAATTAATTTTTTATATGGCTTAACCTTAACTTTATTCAGTGCGATAAAATAAGGATACTGCGGTAAAACTTCCTTACGCAATAATTCTAAGACATAATTTTCATCAAGTAACTTTAAGACTTTGTTCATATATTTTTCTGCCAATGCTTTTTCCAGTGCTCTGACCAGATTAATTCTTTAATAATTAAATAATAGTGTTCGGCTTCTAATTTTTTATTTTTCGTTTTTATATTTTCTAAAGATCTAACGGAACGGATTAAATCTTCGAGACCGCGCTCAATATCATCAGGGCTCCAAGCATAAGGTCCGTATTCCTTAGAAAAATCCTGACCGCTCGCCCACCAAAATGTGCAAGAAGCCAATCCCCGAACTAAATGCCAGCGATACCAAAAATAGTTTTTATCTTTTTTATATAATTCATCAAGGCTCAAACACAAATTCGCTAAACGCCAAAGATTAACCTGAATTTTATTTTTTCGATTCGCCCATAAACAATAGGCCTCTCTTTTTTTAATATCCCGCGGTGTTGATTCCCAAGAACAAGGATAAATTTTTATCGCCTTTTCTTTCGGATTATTTTTCTGGTCTTTAATAAATTCAGAAATTGTTTTTGTTTTTAAATCTTTTGCCTTAGCAATTTTTTCCATCTCTCCGGTCGGATCTTCGTGTCGCAAGCCATATAATTCAGCGTCCGTCCCGGTAATATATAATTTATCATCTTTAGCGATATTCTCATCTTTCAATAAAGACAGTAGTTTATCCGGTGGATAAACGCTCGAGAATTTTCTAGAGCGAAAAACTATTCTTAGATCACTAGCCTCGTCTTTATAAACATGGTTGAAATTAAAATCAGTTTTAAATCCTTCGCCTCGCGCCACTTCATCAAGAATTAACCATCTATAACCGAGCTTTTTAATAATTTTAGAAACCGCTGGGCTATAAGCCATCTCTGGTAAAAAACAGCCGGCTTTTTTAAAACTAACACCAAAATGTTTTTTTAAAATCTGTTCATTAATTCTAATTTGTGAAATTACTTCCGCTTCCGGCAACAAAGGTAAAAGTCCATGATAGGCAGCCGACCCGGTAAGTTCAATTTGCCCGCGGCTAACTAAATTTTTTACACGTCTTAAAAAACTATCCTGGCCCTGATCGGCTAACCGCTCTAAAAGACAACCGGAAATATTCCAAGTCATTTTTAAATTCGGATGTTCTTCCATTAAGCGCACTAAACGCCAGTAGCTTTTATCGAGCGCCTCTTTAATCTTATAATCTTCAATATTGGCGGGTTGATAGAAATGTAAAAAATTAAGCCAAGTCATAAATTATTTCTTTAAAGCTTTTTGATATAATTTCAAATATTTTTGCGCCGGAATCTCCCAACTGCTCGACAGTTTCATCGCTCGCTTAACCAGACCGGACCAAACTCGCTTATGTTTAAAGTTCTCGAGCGCCCGAATAATCGTCGCATAAAAAATCATGTCGTCCTCTTCTTTAAAAGTAAAACCGGTTCCCTTTTTAGAAGTTGGATTAAAATTTTCAACCGTATCGTAAAGACCGCCGATTTCGCGGACAATCGGGATGCAGCCATAACGCATTGCAATAAGTTGATTTAAGCCGCAAGGTTCATGAACGGAAGGCAAAAGAAAAAAATCTGCGCCCGCATAAACCAGGGTCTCATATTTTTGATTCGCTTCGTGCGACGGGATAACCACTAACTTATGTGGATATTTTTTCGCAATTTTCTGCAAAGCATTAAGATATATTTTGTCACCCGAACCGATAATTATAAACTGCGCCGAAAGCTTTAATAGTTGCGGCATGATTTTTATAATCATCTCAAAACCTTTTTGAAAAGTTACCCGCGAAGTCATGCAAAAAATCGGCACATCTTTATCGACGGGTAATAAAAATTTCTTCTGCAAATAAACTTTATTAATCGCTTTATTTTCTATTTCATGTTCGGAATAATTTTTATGAATCGTTTTGTCCTTTTCCGGACTATAGGTATTATAATCGATCCCATTAACAATCCCGAATAAGCGCGAAGCGCGATTCTTAAGAATGCGCTGCAAATCCTGGCCAAATTTTTTTGTCATTATTTCCTTTCGATATTGTTCGCTAACCGTATTAATTATATCCGCGGAGAGAATCGCTCGTTTGGCAAAATTAATATTTTCTAATTTCGGATCGCTTAAATGTGGAATCTTACTGCGGCCATAATCTTTATCGCTCGGCGGAACCTCCCACCAATTATGCCCGAATTGAAAAATTAAATTATGAATTGTATAAATAGTTTTCGCTTTCTTTAAAGTTTTTGAATAACGAAAATCGGTTTTTAAATAATATGGAATTAGTCCGGTCTGCCAATCATGGCAATGGATAATGTCAGCTGGAAATTTTAAAAGCGAAATTAATTTTAAAGCAGCGACATTAAAAACTAAAAAACGAGAATTTTCCTTTCCGGATCCATAAAGATGCTTATGTTTTGAAAAATATTTCGCGCATTCGACAAAATAAACCGGCAAGTCGCTCATTAAATAGCCCTGCCAAAAATTTACCTTAATTGTTTCGTCGGAATTAAGAAATAATACAACATCTTTAAAGATTAATTTTAAATTGTTTGCTTTCTTGCTTATTACCCGCCCGTAAAGAGGGGTAATAATAATCACCTCGTGCCCTAAACGATTTAAAGCTTTCGGTAAACTACGTGCCACATCGCCAAGACCGCCTGTTTTTGAAAACGGCGCGACTTCCGAAGCAATTTGGACAATTTTTAACTTTTTAGACATAATTTCGAATTTAAAGCGCAAATCGCAATTGCGAGCGCGTCGGCCGCATCATCCGGATAGGGCAATTCTTTAAGATTTAAGATTAGCTTGACCATTTTTTGAACTTGATTTTTCGAAGCTTGGCCGTAAGACGAAACAGCTTGCTTAACCTGTGATGGTGTGAATTCAACAATCGGTAAATTATTTTGTTTCAGAGTTAAAAGAGCAACGCCGCGCGCTTGCCCGACAATTAAAGCGGTACGAACATTCTTATTAAAAAATAATTGCTCAACGGAAGCGAGTTCGGGTTTATATTTTTTTATAATCTTGGTGAGTTCGCGATGTAAAATATCGAGTCGCGTAATTAAATCATCTTTCGGACTTGTTTTTATCGAGCCATAAGTTAAGCAAGTTAAATGTGAGCCCTCCTCTTTAATCAGACCGTAGCCGGTATCGGCAATTCCCGGATCAATTCCTAAAATAATTTTAGGCATAAATATTAATTATTCCGGCTTTTAATCGGCTAAATTAGTATAGTAATCGCTAACATCCTCGTTTTCATCAAGCGCTTCGATAATTTTCTCAAATTTTTCTTTCTCTTCGCTTTTTAATTCAACCTTTTCTTTCGGAACATATTCAATCTCGGCACTCGTTATTTTTAAGCCCTTCTTTTCTAAAGAAGCAGCGACTTTATGCAAATCCTTAACTTCGGTACAAATTGTAATTCCCTCTTCCGCCTTTTGAAAATCGGAAATTCCTTCATCAATTAATTCTAATTCTAAATCATCAGCCACAATTTTTTTTGCTTCTAAATCTTCGCTAGCGATTCTAATTACCCCGAGTTGCGAAAAGTTCCACATGACCGAACTAAAAGCACCACCGTTTTTTGTAAAAAGATGGCGAACGGTCGCGCCGCTTCGGTTTTTATTATCAGTCAGGCATTTAACGATTAATTGCGCTCCCGGAGGAATAATCCCTTCGTAAAATAATTCCTCAACCGTTTGTCCGCCGAGTTCACCGGTTCCCTTTTTAATCGCCCGGTCGATATTATCTTTCGGCATATTCGAAGCCCGCGCCTTATCAACAGCCGCCCTTAAAGAAGGATTTGACGCCGGGTCGCCGCCAGATCTGGCTGCTATAGTTATAATATTTCCTAATTTCGTAAAAATCGCGCCTCGTTTTGCATCAACTAATTCTTTCTGGCGATGCGTTGTCGCCCATTTTGAGTGTCCAGACATAAATTGTTTAACCGCTTTCTGCCCATATTAATTAACAAAGGCTAAGCTGATTTTTAATAATTACTACCAAAACTTTAACGCAAATTGAAATAAAAATCAATCTCTCTTATAATGTAATTAGCAAATATAAAGCATACATAATTATATTTCATTTGTTATTTCAAAATTTAAATAATATTTTTTACGCTTCGGTGATATTCTGTGGCAAAAATTCACTAACGTTCATTTTTGCTCTACGAAATCACAGGCGCTTAAAAAACATTATTTATATTTTTCAATAGGAACATATTCTTTAATTATAACAATTATTATGTCTAAGTTAATTATCCCTGACTTAAATAAGGTCGTTCTTGATTCTTTGGATTTCTTTAGTCTGAATCAGCCGCCAAAACTAAATACGAAGAATTTTTCTTTCGGCTTCGTTGTTGGAAGTGGTAACGCCTATAATACGGGGCAAATTATCTTTAACGATCAAAAGGCGCTATTTGCGAATGAAAGTAATTTTAATGATTTGTTAAAAAATTATAATTCCTTAATTAAAGACAAGGTTTTAAAAGAAGCGGTAATTATATCGGCTTCCGGCGAAAAAGATGCGGTTTGGGAAATTAAAGCGGCAAAAAAGGCGGGACTAAAAACAACTCTATTAACCTGTGAACCGGATTCGACAAGTGCCAAGCTTGCCGATAATGTTTTACCTTTCCGAAAAATCGCCGAACCCTATACTTATAATTTCTCGACCTATTTCGGAATGGTAATTAGTAAGAGTGGCGAAAAAGCCTTTAATATTAAAAAAGAAATAGTCAAAGCGGAATTGGGCTTTAAAAAAGTTAGCTTTAAGAAATACAAGAGTTTTTCATTTATTTTACCTGACAAATACGGCCCGATCGCCGAGATGCTCAATATTAAGCATGAGGAATTATTTGGTCCATTTTTATCGCTCCGCGCTTTTTCAGAAGGTCAAGCTAGGCATGCTAAATTCGTTCATCCTTCGAAAGATGAGTTAGTAATTAGCTTTTCGGAAAATAAGTTTTTTGGTTTAACAAAAAGTCGCCTTGAGTTAAATTTAAAAAATGCCGGTCCTGGTTTAATATTAGCCCTAAGTTATTATATTGTTGGGCTTATCCAAGGTTCCAAAACTCCCTATTTTAAAAAGGACATTGAAGCCTATTGCGAAAAGACCGGGGCTTTAGCTTATAAAGGAAAGAATAAATTTAGTGTTATTGTACCGGGAAATTAATAATTGTTAAACGAATTTAGCTAAAATTAGATAGTTTATACCAAAAAGCACCTTAAAGGTGTTTTTTGTTAAGTATATTCTATAACTATTGACAAAAGCTTCCTTATATGATAAGTTGTAGGCATAGTGCGCTAAACGGTTGGCACTTAAAAGCTCTACAAGGCTATGTTCTGTTACAGGAACTAAAGAAACCGGTTCTTTAAAAATTATTTATCATGAAAAAAATTTCAAAAAATGCAGTGATGTTTTTCGCGTTGAGCTTATTGCCAACAGCATTAGTGATGGTGTGCGGTTTTTCTATCGCCGCCAGTTTAGTTCTTATCGCCACATTTTTTGTTGTGGCGGTAGTAATTATCAACCAAAGCTTTGCCGAAGAATCCTTTAGCTTTATTCGCGCCAAAAAAATGCATGTCTCAATTGGCGCGACTATCGCTTTAAGCGAAACCGTTATTAAAATCCCTCCTACTATTGCGATAATAATAGTGGTAGGATTATTGGTAATCGGATTATTCCAGATAATTCGAGAAGGCTCGCTGTTTGGCTTAGACTTTCATGAAAAATGGAATGATGAATGGATTGATGAACAGTTTGGGATTATTCCTAATGCTTTAATCCTTTTGTCAGCCTTGTTCTCGGGGCTAATGATTGTCTCTCATTTCAGTGATCAACTAATTTGGGTTCCTCTTGCCGCCTTAGGATTTTTAACTATCGCCAGTATCCATCTAAATGTTTTTGATTTATGGAACTCCGACAAAGTGGCGATACAAGTTGTCGCCTTAACTCTTGCTGCCATAACCGGCATAATCAGTACGGTAATCCAATTTAATGAGGCCAGGATATTCGGGCTCTTGATTTGGGTTATTACTTTAGTGATTGGCATTATTCTAATCCTAACTTTAGTATTTCTCTATATCCGCGCTATTATCAGAGAAAAGAAAAGAAGAGAACTGGAAAAAGCCGAATCCGAAGCTAAACAAATCAAGGAGAAGCAAGAAAAAGAAAGGCTTGAGAAATCTTTACTGGAAAGAATTTCGGAATTAACCTGGAGGGAAATTTTTACTGGGTTTAATAGATTTAATGAAGCTTTTGGAATTAAGCTTTTTCTGGCATGTTCCAATTTAGAGAAGTTACCCGAGTTAATCACGGTATCAAACGAAAAAGGACAAATTTTTTGGAATAATGATTTGTCAAACATGTTTCAAGTAATGGATTCCGCTGCGCGAAAAGTCCAGGATGACGAGAATCTTAAAAAAATTCTCGATGTTTGCACCTCAATCGAAAACTTCGTAAGATCAAAAAAATCAAAAGTAGAAGTTGACTATAGAGGCGAACTCGAATTAATGGGCCGATTGTATTCAATCAGAAAATTGTCCGGAAAGGCTATCTAGAATGAAATCATTTTAAAAATACTTTTTCATCACGAAACTCAAAAGCCTCGCAACAAAAAATTGCGGGGCTTTTTTACAACCATTTTTTATTTTATATTTACTTTTTTACCTTTGTCTGATTTTTAACTTTAGCTACCGCCGCCGCCAATTCCTTATCGGTCGCCAAAAAATAATGTCTAATCGGTTTAAAGTTATTATCAAGCTCATAAACCAAGGGAATCGCCGTCGGAATATTAAAATCGGCAATTTTATCGGGCGAAATATTATCTAAATATTTTACCAAAGCCCTTAAACTATTGCCCGAGGCGGAAATAAGAATTTTCTTATCTGCTTTTAAGGCCGGGACAACCTTCCCCTTCCAAAAAGGAACAACTCTTTTTTCAACATCTTTTAAACACTCCGCCAAAGGAACCGGAACATTTTTATACTTCGCTAATTTACTTTGATCATATTTAGAACCGACTTTAATCTTCGGCGGGCGAACATCATAAGACCGGCGCCAAATAAAAACCTGGTCTTCCCCATATTTAACAACCATCTCTTTTTTATTTAAACCCTGCAAGGCGCCATAATGTCTTTCGTTCAAACGCCAGTCATTTTCAACCTTAATTTTTTCTTTTAACTCATTTAAAACTATTTTAGTTGTTTTTTGGCTTCTTTTTAAAAAGCTTTGGAAGATTATATCAAACTTAAAACCCGCTTTTTTAAGTTTTTGACCGGCTAAACGCGCTTCTTTTTCTCCGATTGGCGCTAAATCGACGTTAACCCAGCCCGTAAACAGGCCTTTTTCGTTCCAAGCGCTCTGACCGTGGCGTAATAAGACAATTTTAATCATAAAATATTATTTATTTTTTCTTAATTTTATTATAACACAGATTTAATTTAAATTGACGTCGAAAGTTTAAAAATGTTAGTATAGATAGTAGTTAATTCTAAACATATTAAACAAAAATCGCAAAAAATTAAAAAGATAGCGGTTGAGGTCGGTTTGGGAACAATTAACTTTATTAATTTTTCTGGACGACTCCTCGCAAAAGCATTCCGACCATTGGCCGGTATTTTTCGTTTTACCTTTAAATTCCTTTTTTACAAGATTTTAATAAAAATATATTACGCTATTTTCCATTTAAGGAAAAGCGGCACAATTAAAAAGAGCCCGCTCGAACTTGTAACGAAAAAATCCAGCTATTTCCTGATTATTGTTATCTCAATAATTTTATTGATCTCAAATCTGGTTAAACAAAGTCAAAGTACTTTAGTAAATGATAGTAACATTTCTAAGACGGTAATGAGTAAAATCATCACGACTGAGTTTGGGGATTCGGTTAGCGAGCAATTAATTGAAGAAACTGCGACCCCAAACAGCGTCTTAACTGCCAATCAGGAAAAATATTTAGACACTTCCTGTACTGTTCAAAAGCAAGAAGGCTTAATTGATCAAACCGCGGTCGAGGACGATAACTGGCTGGTCTTTAATGATGAAGGTGACGCAATTTTAAAACCAAAGTTAATTACTCTCGAGAATACAATTGGTGGTACAACGGAAGCGGTTCCTAAACAACAAAGGACAGATATTGCTTATTACACCGTTCAAATGGGCGATACCATCTCAACCATCGCTCGAAAGTTCAGTATTAGTATTAACACAATTCTTTGGGCGAATGATCTAAGCTCTTCCGGTTTTATTAAACCGGGTAATCAGTTAACTATTTTACCTTACAGCGGGATTGTCTATACCGTAAAAAGTGGTGATACCTTATCAAAGATTGCCGCTAAATATAATATTGATACGGATAAAATTTTGAGTTGCAACAGTTTACCGGGCGGCCTAAAAATAGGCCAGAAAATAATTGTTCCCGGAGCTAAAAAAATAGCGGAGGAAGCTCCGGTCACTGTAGCTAGAAGCTATACCGGGATTTCAATCATTAAAGATATTATAAAATCATCAAGCGCTCCCGTCAGCGGAAGCCGAATGATTTGGCCAACTCAGGGTCATAATATTACGCAATATTATTCCTGGCGACATACTGGCGTTGATATTGCTAATCATATTGGCACCCCGGTTTATGCCGCTGATAGCGGGACAGTTATAATTGCCGCCGGCGGCTGGAACGGCGGATATGGAAACACTATCGTTATTGATCACGGTAACGGCATAAAAACGCGTTACGGACACTCTTCAAAATTATTGGTTAAAGTCGGTGATGAGGTTGAAAAAGGCCAAGAAATCATGTTAATGGGATCAACCGGTAACTCCACCGGTCCGCATTTACATTTCGAGGTTTTAATTAATGGGTCGCGTACTAATCCGCTTGGTTATATAAGATAATATAATAATAAATATGGGGCACATTATTTTAGGTTTGTTAATTACCGCCGCCGGGGTATCTTTAGTTATTCAAACTGAATGGTTTTTAAATAACTTCGGACGGATAGCCTGGTTTGAAGATAAACTTGGGACCGAAGGCGGATCTCGACTGGGCTACAAACTAGTCGGCATTGTTCTAATATTTATCGGAATTATTGTCTTAACCGGTAGCGGAAATTCTTTTATGGCCTGGCTGGTCAGTCCATTAACACAATATAATCAACCACAATAAAAACCTTAATAAAAACACTTGACCAAACATTAAACAATTGATAATCTGTTTAATATTGAAATCAAAATCAGTTGACGGGCCCTTAGCTCAGCTGGTTAGAGCACCTGCTTTGCAAGCAGGGGGTCATCGGTTCGAATCCGATAGGGTCCACTAACTTAAAACACTCAGCAAATGCTGAGTGTTTTAAGTTTGAATGGGCAAACTAGCGGATGAGAACAGGCGGCGAGCGAAATGATGATATTTATTAGCCATCTTATACAGTTGCTTTAACCGGTCGTTTGATGACTACTTAACACCGACGCCTAAAAGTATGACGTAAGAATCGGGAAAGGGTTTCTGGAACAGAAACCCTTTTTATAATGTTTATTCTCAGTCCCTTGACGTAAAATATTAAAAAAACTAAAATAAGGTTATAAGTCTCTATTAACATTCAGACTCGTAAAGACTTGCCAAACTTCTTCTATTGGCACGTGCAATACGAGGTCATTGATCTTGGGGCGAAATAGTCCTTCCGTTCTTTTAATTTAATGGATTATCCATTAAAAATACGCATATTCATACATTTTTTGTTTTTCATTTTTAAAAAAAACACTTTTTTAATTTTGAGAAGAAGATTAAATTACACAGCAAAAAAGGTAAAAAGGCAGACCGACTGGCCGTAAACAAATTAAAACAACAAGAAAGCTTCTCCTTGAGAAGCTTTTTTTCTTTTCTAAAATATCCTTAAAAATAGCCGACACCCTTGTTAATAACTCTTCTTGTATTTTTTTATTCTTTTATTTAATATATCAACATAACCAAAAACGGATATCATGATGATGAAACAATTTGTTCTTATCCTGATTCTGAGTTTGGCGCCATTCTCAACAATAAAGCATTCTAACTTGAATGAATTCCTTGCAGACCATCAGTTAATTATTAAAGCGAATTTTCAGGTTACTGAACGGGCAGAAATCTTCGGTCTTATTCCGATATTTCTTACCGTATCGGCGCCTAATGTTGTTGAGAAATCGGTCCCAATGTTTTTTGCCGGGACCATGCAAAATTTTTTTCAAACTGAAACAAACGTTGCATGCACACGGCAAAAGCTCAAACTCAGAGGTATAGTGGGAAAGGAGAACCACTATACCGTTTAACCAAACTTAACGACTCCTCGGTTTGAAGCGAGCACCTAGCTCTTCAATCGCAATCATCACCCTAATGTCTCGCAACGAGACGCAACTAACCTAAAAGGAAGGAACAATCTTTCCTTTATACGAAATTGGTTTATTTAGTTAAAGCGCTTTCCATTTTCTGGAAGCGCTTTTTCTTTGACCTTTTAAAAATAAAATCCGAATATAGTCAAATAGAAATTCTTAAGACTATATGATAAACTAATATCATGTCTAAAACCAAACCAAAACTCATAATCATTGATGGAAATGCGATTATTCACCGCAGTTTTCATGCCCTGCCCCCAACCCTTCGAACAAAGGACGGCGTTTTAGTAAATGCGGTTTATGGCTTCACCTCTTTTTTATTAAAATCCTTAAATGAGTTTCATCCCGAATACGTAATTTTAACTTTAGATAAGGCTGGTAAAACTTTTCGGCATGAGGCTTATGCTGAATATAAGGCGACTCGGGTTAAGGCGCCCGATGAATTATACGAACAAATTCCGCTTGTTAAAAGAATCGCGGAAGTTTTTGATATTCCGATTTTTGAAAAAAGCGGTTTTGAGGCGGACGATCTGATTGGTACGCTTTGTAAGCAAGCGGAAAATGAAAAAAATCTCGAAACGATAATTATGACCGGCGATATGGACACGCTTCAACTCGTCAGCGACAAGACTAAAGTTTATACGATGAGCCGCGGTTTATCGGACAGTGTTTTATACGATATCGCGAAAGTAGACGAACGTTATAGCTTAACTCCGGAACAGATTATCGACTATAAAGCTTTGCGCGGCGACCCGAGTGATAATATTCCCGGCGTTCGCGGTATCGGCGAAAAAACAGCGATTGAACTTTTAATAAATTTTAAAGATTTAGACGGTGTCTATAAAGCGGCCGCCAAAAACGACAAAAAAATAAAACCTCGAACGATAGAATTATTAAACGCTTCTCATGATAACGCCTTTTTAAGTAAAGAACTGGCGACTATTGACTGCGAGGCGCCAATCGAACTCTCTTTAGAAAAAGCGCGCTTTGCGACTTTTAATTTAGAGAAGGTTTTAAATATTTTTAGTGAATTTGATTTTCGCTCACTGCTTAATAAAGTAAAAGAGGTCCGCGACCATTTAGAAAAAGCCCATCAAGGCGGCGAAACCGGAGCGGAAGTAGTTGAACAAAAAATTGATAAGCGTCGCCAAGAAGCAGCCTATTCTTTTATAAAAAGCGAAACGGAATTTGCTAATCTTTTAAAAAAATTAAATAAGGCTAAAGAATTTTCTTTTAAAACTGAGGCCTCGAGTAGCGACCCGATGACGGCGGAAATTTTAGGGCTCTCTTTTTGCTTAAAAGAAGGCGAAGCATATTTTATAAAAGGTGATAAGAAAGAATTAGAATTATTAAAGCCAATTTTAGAAAATGAAAATATAAAAAAAATCGGTCATAATTTAAAATTCGACTGGCACTTATTAAAAAATAAAAATATTGAATTACACGGGATATCTTTCGACGTCATGATTGCTTCGTATTTACTTAATCCCGGTGAAAGACATCATGACTTAGACGCCCTCGCCTTTTCGGAATTAGGAATCGAAAAAATAACGGCTAAAAATATTCAAGCCGAAGAACCGAAACAACTAAGTTTTGATTTAAGCGGCCCGGATCCGGAAAAGCTTAGTTTATTTGCCTGCGAAAATGCCGATCTGATAAAACAATTGGCCAATATTTTAGCCAAGAAACTAAAAGAAGCGGAGTTAGAAGGTGTATTTAATAAAATTGAGATGCCTCTTATCGCCGTCCTCGCGAAAATGGAACATAACGGAATTAAAATAGACACGGTTCCCCTTAATAAGCTCGACGAGGAAGTAAAAACAAAAATAAAAAAGTTAGAGAAAGAAATTCATAAATTAGCCGGCTCGGATTTTAACATTAACTCGACTAAACAGCTTAAAGAAATATTATTTACGAATTTAGAAATCCCGACCGGCGGTTTAAAGAAAACAAAAACCGGTTTCTCAACTGCGGAAGATGAGCTAATTAAATTAAAAGATTTACATCCGATAATTTCCTTTCTGCAGGAATATCGAGAATTAAACAAACTCGAAACAACCTATCTAAACGCTTTGCCGAAAATGATAAATCCGAAGACCGGGAAAATCCATACGAATTTTAATCAAACCGTTGCGGCCACCGGTCGGCTTTCTTCAAATGAACCAAACTTACAGAATATCCCGACGAGAACCGAGGAAGGTAAAAAAATTAGAGAAGCTTTTGTGGCGGATAAGGGTTATAAATTAATTGGTTTCGATTATTCCCAAATTGAACTGCGCCTCGCCGCTCACATGTCGAAAGACTCGCGCATGATTACCGCTTTTAAAGACGGCGAGGATATTCATTCTGCAACAGCCGCTGGAATAAACGGCGTTAGTCTCGATAAAGTAACGAAAGAAATGCGTCGCGAAGCTAAGGCGGTTAATTTTGGCATATTATACGGCCAAGGACCGCACGGCTTGAGTCAAGGGGCTGGAATTTCCTATTCCGAGGCCAGTCAATTTATCAAAAAATATTTCGAGACTTATCCGGGCATAAAAAAGATGATTGACGGTTTTATAAAACAAGCGCACGAAAAAGGTTATGCGATTACGATGTTCGGACGTCGACGACCCTTACCAGATATGGAATCAAGCATTCCTTTCGTTAAAAAAAGCGCCGAAAGAATGGCCATTAACACTCCGGTTCAAGGTTCGGCGGCGGATTTAATAAAGATGGCCATGATCAAGATTTCGGAAATGATTAATGATGACTCGGAAAATATAAAAATGCTTTTACAGGTTCACGACGAATTGATTTTTGAAGTTAAAGAAGATAAGATAGATTATTACGCTCCAAAAATTAGAGAGTTGATGCAAAGCGGGGTGGAATTAAAAGTTCCGATTACCGTCGATGAACACTCGGGCGATAACTGGGGCGAACTTAAATAAAAATAAAAAAAATGAAGCCAGAAAATAACGAAGCAAAAACTAAAATTGCCCTTTTAGGACTAGGTCTTGATAACCTGGCTCTTTTGTCGTTACTAGATAATAATAATGCGCCGGTCGAGGTGACGATTTGTGATTTCAGGCCTTATGATAAACTACCGGAAATAAAAACAAAAAATTTAAAAGTAGATTATCGCCTAGAAGATCAGTTTAATAAAAATTTAAGCGACTTTTCCTTGCTCTTCCGCTCTCCCGGCTGGCCGCTTGATTGCCCCGGCATCAAAGAGGCTTTAAAAAACAAGAAAACTAAACTATCAAGCTCCTTAAATGTATTTTTTGAAATTGTGCCGACAAAAAATATTATCGGGGTAACTGGAACGAAAGGCAAAGGCACAACGGCAACACTGATTTATAAAATTTTACTAGCGAATAAAATTAATTCCGGTCAAAACGTCTTCTTGGGCGGAAACATTGGAATAGCCCCCATCTCCTTTTTAAATAAAATTAAACCGGACGATTATGTCGTTCTAGAACTCTCAAGTTTTCAACTCGAAGATTTAAAATATTCACCGAGAATAGCCGTTATTACTAATTTATTTAAAGAACATCTCGCTCCGGCCGGTCCAAATAACCCTAATTTCCATTCCTCTCTTAAAAAATACTGGGTCGCTAAATTAAATATCGCTAAAAATGAAAATAATAAATATTTAGTTATTAACGAATCCCTAAAAAAGACAATCACAAAAGAAAAAGTAGCCGGGAAAATAATATATTTCTCCTCTTCTGATTTACCCTCAAAGCTAAGCGGCGATTATAATAAACAAAACGTCGCGGCCGCTGTCGAGGTCTCTAAAATATTAAAAATAAAACCGGAGCTTTATAAAAAAACAATTGCCAAATTTATAAATTTAGAGCATCGACTCGAATTTGTTAAAGAAATCGGCGGCGTAAAATATTTTGATAATAGTTTTTCAACTACCCCGGAAAGCACCGCTTTAGACTTAGAATCTTTTAACTGCCCAATCGTGCAAATTGCCGGTGGCTGGGATAAGGGCGCGAATTTTAAAAATCTCGCCAAAATTATAAAGAAAAAAACCAGCTTTTTAATTATTCTTCCTGGACGGGGCTCGGACAGAATAAAAACGGAATTAAAAAAAATTAATTTTCCGAGCAATAAACTCATTTTAGTTAGCGATATGAAAGAAGCGGTTAAAGTTGCCAAACAAAAAGCGGAAAAAAACGGAATCGTTTTACTTTCCACCGCTTGCGCCAGTTTTGGAATATTTAAAAACTATAAAGAACGGGGCGATCTATTTAAAAAATATGTCCGAGAAATTAAATAATTTAATCGGCGTTTTTGACTCCGGCCTCGGCGGTCTAACAGTTTTAAAAAAGTTTTTAATCCATCTGCCCGGCTATCATTATATTTATTTAGGTGATACCGCTCGTGTTCCCTACGGTGATAAGTCACCGGAAATAATTTATGAATATACTGTTCAGGCGGTTGAATTTTTATTTAGTAAGGGTTGTAATTTAGTTATCATCGCCTGTAACACTGCCTCGGCCCAAGCCCTGCGCCGCTTACAAAAAGAATGGTTACCGAAGAATTTTCCAAAGCGCCGTGTTTTAGGTGTAATCAAGCCCTTGGCCGAAGCGAGTGCTAAAAATAAGAATAATAAAAAAATCGGCATCATCGGCACAAACGCCACAATAATTTCTAACTCATACAAAAAAGAAATCGAAGCGCTAAATAATAAGCTAAAAGTCTATCAGAAAGCGGCACCACTACTCGTTCCCTTAATCGAAGCGGGGCGAATTAATAAACCGGAAACGGAAATTATTCTAAAGTCATACCTCTTGCCTTTAAAAAATAAAAAGATCGATACTTTAATTTTAGCCTGTACTCATTACCCCTTTTTGCATGCCGAGATTAAAAAAATAATCGGACCAAATGTGTTAATCCCTGATACCGGGAAAATTGTCGCCGACAGTTTAAAGGATTATTTAAAAAGACACCCCGAATTAAATATTAGTAAGTCAAAAACGGCTTGTGAATTTTATACGACTGATAATTCAAAAACTTTTAAGAGTTTAGCGGAAAAGTTTTTAGAAAAAAAGATTAAATTAATAAATAGAGTAGACCTATGATAATTTTTTTATACGGCGCCGATACTTTTCGCTCCCGTCGCAAAGTTAAAGAACTGAAAAATAAATTTATTAAAGAAATCGACGATAACTCGGGTAGTTTAGAAAGCGTTGACGGACAAAACACAACTCTAAAAGAAATTGGTGAAAAAATTAATACCGGTTCCCTTTTTGTAAAGAAAAGATTAATCGTAATCGAAAATATTTTTAAAAACAAAAAAGATAAAATTGGCGCCGAGCTAAGCGCATACTTACAGAAAATAAATAAAGACGCCGCCAATGATAATGACAATATTTTAATCTTTTGGGATGAAGACATTAGTGCTACCCCGCGCGGCTTAAAAATTGATCTAAAAAAACTATTTACCTATTTAAGCAAACAGAAATACGTCCAAGAATTTACCGCTTTAAATAATTCGCAGATTCTTAGTTTTATTAAACAAGAAGCCATTTCTTATGGCAAAGACATTAACAGCGCGGCCGCTTCTATTCTTATAAGTTTAACCGGCACCGACTTATGGCTAATCGCTTCAGAAATAAAAAAACTAGCTTTCCGCAATAAGGACGAAAAGATGATTGAAGTTAATGATATTAAAGAAATGGTGTCCGGACTTTATTCCGATGATATTTTTGCTTTAACCGACGCGCTTAGCTCAAAAAATAAATCCGAAGCGACGAGACTCTTAGAGGAACAATACGCGGCCGGACTAGGTGATGAATATATTATCGCGATGCTGATCCGTCAATTTAAAATTCTCTTACAAATTCGTTCGGCGCTCGATAATAATCTAAGTCCGAACGAAATTACTTCAAAAATAAAACTTCATCCTTATGTTATTAAAAAAGGCTTAACTCAAGCCCGAAATTTCAAGGCGAGTGATCTAAAAAATTATTTAAACACGCTCGTTAATTTAGATTTTTATAACAAAAAAGGAATCTCAAATATTAAAAGCGAACTGACGATGCTCATCGCCGGACTATAATTATAATTGACAAAATATTTTGAAAATTATAATATCTACTGTTAAATAGTAACTTAAAAATTCCATAAATATTATTAGTAAAAACCAAAAAAGAAAGGAAAAAATCATGAACGAACGTTATGCGAACGAGAATATCACTAAATTTTTCAGTGATGAGTACAAGCTTGAACTATGGCAAAAAACGGAGTTTGCCGTTATGTCAGCCAGAGTCGAGCTCGGCCTAATGAGCAGGCGGGATTGTGAAACAATTATTACAGTCCTGAAGAATAATCCGATTGATATTGAATGGTGGAAACGAAGAGATAAAGAAATCCACCACGACCTCAATGCCTTCATTGATGAGCGGGTCAGACATTTGGAGCCAAGACTTCATCAATTCTTCCACAAGAACATCACTTCGTACGACACCGAAGAGCCCGCTTTTGCGCGAGTTCTTATTGAAGCCGCGAATGTAATTGAACCACTGAATTCAAACCTGAAAAATGCTTTAGTAATTCTGGCGACAAAATACCGCTATACAATTATGAATGCCCGAACACATGGTCAGGAAGCGGAACTGCAAAGTTTTGGATCGAGAGTTCTGAGCTGGCTAGCTGACTATCGTGTTGCCGAAGATGCACTGATCTTATCGTTAAAAAATCTATATTTTTCGAAGCTCAGCGGAGCAATCGGAAAATACGGTTCCCTTGATCCTGAAATCGAAAAAATCGCTTTGAATATTTTAGGATTCAAACCCTACATAGGAGCAACGCAAATTATGCCACGTATTTTGTATGCACCAATCGCTCAGAGTCTGAGTAACTTGGTGTCAGTGTTGGACAAGATTGCCGGCGATATTCGTTTAGCCGCTCGCAGTGGTCGTCCGATAATGCAGGAGCCGTTTCAAAAGAAACAAAAAGGTTCTTCGGCCATGCCTCAAAAGAAAAATACCATCAGGACAGAACAGGTTGAAGGTATGGCTCGCATGGCCAGAGGTTATTCTTCGATGATCAGCGAGAACATTAAAACCTGGGAAGAAAGAGCTATTGAACAGTCTTCCGTCGAGCGTGTCGCTTGGCCGGACCTATTCCATGTTACGGCTCAAGCCCTGAAGGTTATGGAACTGATTCTGAGTGGTCTAAAAGTCTATCCTGACAACATGCTTCAGGAGATTTATGAATCAAGGGGCGTTTATGCTTCAAGCGAAGCCAAGGAATTTCTCAAAGAAGCCGGATTGAGCCATGAAGATGCCTATCGCATCGTTCAGCTCGCTTGTTTCAATGTTTTTGAACCAAGTGAAGAAAGACTAGCTCTTCGAGGAAATATCTCTGATTCGTTTTTCTATGCGGGTAAGCTTCTAAAAAAGATTGGGCAAATTCCTCAAGAAGAAATTATCTCAATTGAAGGTTTTATCCCCATGGCAAATTTACATGTGTCTGACAATTTGGACGCTACACCAGAAACCGTGGACGAATATAACAAACTTCTGAAAAAAGTATTTATCAGTTCCAAAGCCGTTGAAAAATGGCACACCCTATTCACTCCCGAATTCCTGCTCAGAAACGAAGAGTTTCTGTACCAAAGTACGGAATTAAGGATTGAAGAGATATTCGAATAAATAAAGTAGGTCTTTATAAACATGCGCCATCTCCTGGGATGGCGCTTTTTTTTAAATTTCGAACCCTTGCCTTTTTATTTATTATTTGTTATATTTTTATTCAGAATTTCTAAGAGAGAAAATCTAGTTTTTTTTGTTTTATATTCGGGCGATTAGCTCAGCTGGTTAGAGCGCTACACTGATAATGTAGAGGTCGGAGGTTCGAGTCCTCCATCGCCCACCTCGGCTCGCCTTCGTTCTAAAAAGGCGGTATTGCTACGCCGTAGCTTAAAAATTTCATAGCGGGATAGAGCAGTTGGCAGCTCGCTAGGCCCATAACCTAGAGGTCGTCGGTTCGAGTCCGACTCCCGCAACAAGTTTTAGAGATAAAACGTTACCGATGCCTCGGTAGCTCAGTGGTAGAGCAAAGGACTGATTTTCGGTCCGTTCTATGGAAACATAGGAATGAAAATCGGGTGAATTCGGGGAAACCTTAATCTGTTTACAGAAAAGGCAATCCCGAGCCAAGCCTTAATTGGGATAAAGAATTAAGGAAGGTGTAGAGACTAGCGGGTGAGCCCAACAATAACCCCGCCGCGAGCGCCCGACTCCGTACTTAAATTATTAAGCGGAGATGATATAGTCCAATCCTTAAGGAAACTTAAGTAGTCAAGGAAAATCCTTGTGTCGTCAGTCCGATTCTGACCCGGGGCACATAGAAAAAATAAAATTAAATCCATATCGCACGACCCATCTGGGGTTTAATTTTTATAACGGGGTGTGGCCCAGTTGGTCTAAGGCGTCTGGTTTGGGACCAGAAGATCGAGAGTTCGAATCTCTCCACCCCGACAAAATAAAAACGAACATTAAATTGTTCGTTTTTTTGTACCTGCACCTTGCTTGACCAGTTTCATTATATATGGTAAAAAATATGATGTCTAAGTTTAGGCAGGTTCTTTAAAAATTATCATTAACCCGCCACAGTCTTAAAAAAGATCAGGCAAAAAAGAAAGGAAACAAATATCATGATTGAAAATGACAAAGTTTTATCAAAAATTACCGGCTACCAAATGGTGGCCACAATAGAAGCTCTTGAAAGAGCCGGACTCAACCTTGAAGGATTTTCCCTTCTGCGCTCAAATCTTGCCTTCGCCGAACAAGTAGTTCGTTGCGCTAATAACGCCATTCTTGGATCAATAGAAATTGATAACCGCCTTTTATCCATGCTCGACGACGGTGCATTTTTTGGACCAACTGATTGGATTAGATATTTCAATATCAAAATGAAAACTATTAATTGGCCAGATTCCTTCCACCCGTTAGAAACAATTCTAAACAGCTCCTGCCCATTTGTCCCTGGAAAAAAAATAAAAGAAACCCATTATCTTTTTTGTTTGCCGAATGATTATAAGGGACTACCGCTAACTATAAACCGATGGGAAGAAATTTACAAACACAAAAAAAACCTGACTTTACGTAGCACTGACGTTTCAGGAATTGCCCGTAATTATGCCGATTCCTGCTACCAATCGCTTGATTTTTCAAAGAAGGAACAAGCAAGACTTAATTGGTATTTAATGTTTAAAGGAGTGATCCCCGGTTCAACAAAAAAGACTTTCTCCGAACAAAAAGAGATGTTAAAAGATTTCGGCTATGAAATACCTTGTGCAATTGAAGTGCTTTCCATGTTTTTACTGGCCCATGAAAAAAATAAAAAACTTTTTACTTCTGTATATCAAATCCATGGCAGAACGGCCGACGAATATTCGACTAATAATAACATTGCAATTAATACCGAGTATTTAGAAGGGCAAAGAATTTATATTTATAATGGAACCGGAAATTTCCGCGCTAAAAATAATAATGAAATAAAAGACTCTCGATTTGGCGTATTCGGTTATAAAAAATTGTAAACAAAAAAATAAACTCGTAAAAAATCAGAATTCAAAAAGGGATAGGCCAAAAATTCGGCCTATCCCTTTTCTCTTATCCAAAACATTTAAATCTGGTTTGCTTTTGTCGCTACAACTTTACCGGAATCAACGGGCAAGATTTTTTTCTTCCCAAAACTCGCCACAATCTTTTGAAAACCCCAGCCGAGCGCCAAGAATAAGGCTAAATATAATAAAGTCGCCAGCCAGGCCGGTAAATACTTAAAAATAAAATCATAACGATACATAATCGGCCAATGCCATAAATATATTTCGTAAGAATAGAGACCGAACAAAGACAAAAATTTAAAATCTACTTTTTTTAAGATAAATATTAATGTTAAAGCGAGAGTTGAAATTAGGCTTATTAACTGTTCCTTATTTGGGCTTTCGCCAACACCAGAATTTTTAATTGTATAAACAAAAATTCCCACTAAAATAATAAGCGAAAAATAATAAATAAAATTACGCGCTAAAGGTTTTGTTCGTACCCAGACATTTTTTAGTTTATCAAATTTAACTACGGTCATTAGCCAGGCAAATAAAACACCTAGCGGAAAAGCGACCGTATGAACTTTATATAAATGTAAAACCTGGTCTAAAAAAGTCGGTTTTAAACGAACCAAGCCATAGGCAGCTAAAAATAATAATATCGCGGTAATATAAGGTCTTTTTTTTGAAAATAATATCGGAAACAATAAATAAAAAAAGAGAATAAAAGTTAAATACCACAGAGGCGAATTCACGTCTTGATATAAATCAGCGTGCAACGTTATGCCGAGCATGGCTCTGCCCATATAAGCCCAGGAATAAAAACGGTGCAGTAAAAAAATATCGAGCGAGAAAAAAATAACGAGCATCGGCCAAAGCGGAATAAATAATTTCACTAATCTTTTCTTATAAAATTGCCAAACACTCAAATTATTTTTTAAATTACTGACGGTTAAGCCGTAGCCGGATAAAAATAAAAATAGATTTACTCCCAAGCCGGCCATGGTCGAAAGGGGCCATAAAAAATTACTGTCACTGACCAGAAAATAAGAAATATGGGAAAAAACAATGACCAAAATCGCAAAACCTTTTAACTCTTGCGTCGTCTTAAGAGATAAACTACCGATATCCGTACTCTTTCGAATCATTAAAATCCAAGCTAAAAAAAATAAACTGCTAAAAATAACGGTTTGGATTACCGGATTACTTATTAATACTATCATAAATTATTTTTCCCCAAAGCGCATAACCGCTCGCGGAAGGATGAAAGAGATCAGCCGAATAGTGATCTCCGGTTTTTTTAAATAAATTTAAAGTCGGCGTATATAAATCAACATAATTAGCATTATACTTAAGGGCTAATTCTTTTATTATTTTATTAAACTGTTTGGTTTTATAATTAAAGTAATAGTTATAAGGCGGCATTATTAAAGTATCGGCGCCGATATAAGGAATACTTACAACATAAACTTTCGCCTGCGTTTCATTTTTTAAACGCGCTAATATCTTAGCATAATTGGCTTTAAAGTCGGAAGCGCTGACTTGATTATGAATATCATTAACGCCGATTAAAATAGTAATGATGCCCGGTTTTTCTTTTATACCTAAATCTAAAAACTTGGTAATTAAATCTGAACTTTTATCCCCCGGCCAAGAATAATTATATAAAGTAACAATCCGCCCGCTATCTTTATCGGCAATACGGTTTGCCACTAAATAAGGATATGACTCCCAATAGTTATCCGTTCCGACGCCGTAAGTTAAGCTATCGCCGAATGAAACATATTTTAAAACCTCAGATGACGAGGCGTCTTTATTATTAACATTAAAACTATAAGTCACAGACTTTTCAACTTCTTTTAAGCCGGCATTTTGAATTTCATTATAAATATGAGCGTAAGCCAAATTTAAATAAAGCGCGGCCGAAATTAAAAAAATTATTATAATAATTAAAGAAAGATGGCTCCGATAATGTATTTTGATCATAAAAAAATTAAAATTAGATTATTTTATCTAATCGCCCGCGGCTAAATTAATCTAAATCTAACTTCAGTATATAATAAAACCCGATAAGAAACCAGATTAAGAATAAAAAAATGCCGACCCCTGTTTTAGAGAATCGGCACTAATCCAACATTAATTAAATTTTCTAAACCCTTAATCTGATTTTACTAATCTAACCAGGGTCATAACTTTTCCTATTTCCGCATTGTCATTTCCCGCCCCTAAAACAATATCCTTTTCATTCAGGAGCTGAACTGAGTTGTCGGTTGAGGCCAGTTTAGTGCCCGGCAATAATTGGGTTAGAGAGTAAAAAGAATGAAGCCGATTTAAAAAGTGAAGCTCGCTTTTTAAATAAAGACAAATTTGCAGAAAAATTAGAAACACCGGAAGCACAAGAAAAAAACTTTGGGGAGCGTTTAGACGATTTAAAATCAGCTATTACCGAGATGGGTAAGCACGGTGCAGAAATAAACGAAAAAATGTTTGAAAATATAATGGGCATGCCCTTTAGTGAATTTCAGGGCTATGTCGATGGCGGTAAAATAATTAAACAGAATGATCTTAAAAATTTTCAGGAAAAAGTTTCCGAAATTATAAACGGAGAATTTAATGAGACCTATACCGGCAATCACTTTCGAAATGTTATGAATAAGCCTTTAAGCCGCGCTCTTTTTGCCGGAATATGTTTATTCCTAAAATTTGGTGTGCCAGCTCAAGCGCATAACAATGAAACCGCAGCTAAAGATAAGATTTTAAACGGGACTGAAGTTAAGGCACCGGACAATTTAGACTCCAACCCGAACACAACAAAAGATAATAATCATACTTACAAATTTAATCCGGAAGCAGTTAATTCCAGCACCCTAAAGGAGGCGGCTATCGTTGATATCACGCAAGGATTTGAGGTTGATAAAGCCTCAATCACGGACCAAGAAATTAATGAAATAAAAAAAGAAATCGATATATTTTTAAATAAGATTAATAAGGACAATTTTAGCCAGTACTCCGAAGCAAAAAAAATAGTTTACGGTTCGAGCGATTCGAGGGCCACAAAGTATGGCGCAGAAGATAAAAAATTAGCGCCTAATCTCGAAAACAATGTTAACCTCTCAAAAGATCGATGTTTAGAAGGAATCAGTGTTATTAAAGACGCTTTTAAAAACCATGATTACTCTAAATCAAATCTAAGTCAGGAACAAATCGATAAAATAAAAAAGGTTGAACCACAATTTAAAATACCGGAAAAAGGTTATACCAAAATTAGCGAATTGAACGAAATCAACCCAAAAACCGGCGAAAAATACAGCGAACAAGACGTTAAGGAAGTGGAAAAAAATAATCAGGCCCTATACAAAGAATTAAACGACAAATGTCGTTATGTTAAATTAGACTTAATGGTTGAATCACTCGTGAAAGTTGAACCATCTTTGGAGAAAGTAAGCCAGTGTGACCGAGTTATCTTTTTTATTGATAATTCTCCTTCAACTGAACACACTAAAAATGACATGGCAAAAAAACTTGAGGAGTTAGGTATTCAAGAAAACGCCAAAGGCCATGTTGCTAAGGCGGATTTGGTTTATTTTTCGTCCGACGCCAATCAGGTTAAAACCTTGCCAAACATTTTGGCGGTGGCCGACGATTTAAAAAAAGTAGCCGCCAAAGGTGCTTCAGTCGAATACCCTTTTAAATCAAGCATTAGCTATCTAAATAATCTTATTAAAACCGATCAAGAAACTGCTAAAAAGGGCGGTCGTGTCGAAGACAATAGAACGGCTTTTTATACAACCGACGAGGGACTGCAGGATGTGCAAAATATTATTGAAGCGACTAAACTTTTAAAGCAGGCAAACGTGAAAAATGCCAGTATTTTTATTTATTCCCCATTTAAAACAGTACCGCTTGAAAAAAATATATTCGAACTTAAAGATCAAATCGAAAAGGTAATCAAGGCTAAGCTTGAGCTAAATCTGGCAACCCTAGAACAAAATAAACAAAATGAAGAAAATAATTTAAATAATATAATCACGGAAGCAAACGAAAAATTGAGCCCCAAAACCATGCATGAATTTTTTGGGCAAGATAAATTAAGCCATGAAAATGGAGAAATAAAAATAAATATAGACAAAAATCATCAAATTTCTCGTTTAGAAAAAGATAAGTCGTCTCGAGAAAGAATTGTCCTTAGAAAATTAATTATATCCAACGATAGGCTCGAAAAACTGAGCAACCTTTACGAAAAAGCAAAAAATGAAACATTCGAAGATTATTTAAAAAAGACACAAATAGAAATTACCGTATTTACCGATGATGACGGGAAAACAATGAATTTCGATATTATGGGCCATGATAAACTGGCCGAAAATATGGAAAGAACATCAATAAGTCTTTAATTCGCTTACCTCTTGATTTTTATTTATTATTATGTTAGAATTCAGCTATCTTAGGGACTAATCCCTAGCCATTATTTATTAATTATTTAGATTTTACCTATGCCAAACAAGAAATCGGCGGAAAAAGAATTACGAAAAAACGTAAAAAGAAATGTCGCCAACCATAAAACCATGAAAAAGATCAAAGATCTTGTTAAAATTAACTTAAAAACCATTAAAACTGGCGATAAAAAAGTTAAGGATGAATTTTCAAAAACTGTTAAAGCGCTTGATAAAGCGGTAAAGACCGGTTTAATGAAAAAGAATACGGCCGCTCGCAAGAAATCAAGAATCATGAAAAAAATAAACACTTTAAAATAAGAGTGTCTTTTATAAAATAATCTACTCTAGCTTGGTTATGACGGACCGCTCTTAATTAAGAGAGCGATAGATATCATTTCTCGGTAGAGCAAAAAACATTATGTTAGATAAAAAATCAAAGGAAAAAATCATTAAAAAGTATCGCACGCACGAAACTGATACTGGATCCCCTCAAGTTCAGATCGCTATTTTAACTGAGGAAATTAAAGAATTAACCGAACATTTAAAAAAACATAAACATGATTTCTCTTCTCGCCGCGGTTTATTAAAGAAAGTTGGTGAAAGAAGAAAATTATTAAAATACTTACAGAAAGAAAGTGCTGAGCAATTTAAAGACTTAGCCACTAAATTAAAATTAAGAATTGCCGCCAAATTAATCGAAGAGGACGAAGAGGAAAAGAAGAAGGAAAAGAAATATATCAATCCTGAAGACGAAGCTCTTGAACCTAAAGGTGAACTTAGCGAAGACGAAAAATAATAATAAAAATGATCAAACACAAAGAACAACGCGTAGGAATTCTGGTCGACGTTTCGAACATGTACCATTCGGCCAAGAATTTATTTAATCGAAAAGCAAACTTCCGAGAAATATTAGTGCAAGCAGTGGCCGACCGAAAACTTATTCGAGCCACTGCTTATGCTATCCAGACCGAAAATCAAGAAGAGGCGCCATTTATTGATGCCCTCGCTCAGCAAGGCTTCGAAGTTAAAGTTAAAGATTTGCAAATCTTTGCCGGCGGCGCGAAAAAGGGAGATTGGGATGTTGGAATCGCGATTGATGCGATTAAATTAGCCGATAAATTAGACGTGATTGTGATAGTTTCCGGCGACGGTGATTATTTGCCACTTGTCTCATATCTACAAAATAATAAAGGCTGTTTAGTCGAAATTATGGCTTTTAGAAAAACCTGTTCTTCGAGATTAATTGAAGAAGCGGATGATTTTACCGATTTAAGCGCCGACAAAAAATTTTTGATTTACAGTAATAGTAAAATTAAAAGAAAATAAAAATTAATTAATTTAATATAATTCTGACCGTTAAATAGATAGTGCTGTATAAATTACAGTTCTGTAATTTGACGGCCAGAGAAAAACAATTATGGAAAAAGTTTTCACAGGAGAATGGCTGGGCCGCCCTCTCACTATTAAAACTGGACGTATCGCCTTACAGGCCGACGCCGCAGTTTGGGTCCAATATGGAGAAACCGTTGTTCAGGCAACTGTTGTCCAATCAAAATACGAAAGAGAAGGAGTTGATTTCTTCCCTCTTCAAGTTGAACTTGAAGAAAAATTATATGCCGCCGGAATCATTAAAGGTTCCCGTTGGATTAAGCGTGAAGGTCGACCAACCGATCAAGCGATTTTAACCGGTCGGATGATTGATCGTTCCGTTAGACCGCTTTTTGTGCCCGGTGATAACCGTGATATTCAAGTTATTATCAGCGTTTTAGCCGTTGATCAAGAGAACGATCACGATATCGTTTCCCTTTTAGCGGCTTCAGCCGTATTAGCCATTTCCGGTCTAAAATGGAACGGACCAATCGGCGGAATTCGCGTTGGTCTAATTGAAGATAAATTTGTTTTCAACCCAACTTACGAACAACAAGCTTTAAGTTCTCTTGATTTAATCGTGGCCGGAACTGACAAAAAAGTTATTATGATCGAAGCCGGAGCAAACGAAGTTCCGGAAGACACAATTCTTAAAGCAATCATGGCCGGACAAAAGGAGATGCAGGTTGCGATTGATTTAATTAAAGAATTAGCAAAAAACGTTCCACCTAAAAAAATCTCAACTATCGTTAAAAAGGAATTAAACGAAGATGAAAAGAAAGCGGCCGAAGAAAAAGAAGAATTATTAAAAATCGGTGAAGCTTGGCTTAAAGAAAATATTCCCGCTATTTTATTCGACAAAGTTTATTATACAAAAGGCGAAAGAAAATTAGCCGTTGGTGCGATTAAAGAAAAATTAGACGCTTACTTAGAGTCTAAAGACTTGGGCGCCGATAAGAGAAAATATGTCGCTAAAAAATTAGTCGAAGAAATGATTGATACCGAAATTACCCGCGCGATTCTTGAAGATAAACGTCGTGTCGACGGAAGATCATTAACCGAAATTCGTCCCTTATTAGCCGATGTTTCTATTTTACCTCGTTGTCATGGCACCGCTTTATTTTCTCGCGGTGAAACTCAGGTAATGTCTATCTTAACTTTAGGCGCCCCTGGCGATGAACAGTCTTTAGAAGGACTAGAAGGCCAAAGCAAAAAGAGATACATGCATCATTATAACTTTCCTCCATATTCGGTTGGCGAGGCTTCCCCTTTAAGAGGAACTGGACGACGGGAAATCGGTCATGGTGCTTTAGCAGAAAAAGCTTTAATCCCAATGATTCCGACTAAAGAAGAATTCCCTTATACTATTCGTTTAGTTAGTGAAACATTAGGTTCAAACGGCTCATCTTCGATGGCCTCAACCTGTGCTTCGACTTTAGCTTTAATGGATGCCGGTGTACCGATTAAAAAACCGGTTGTGGGAATTGCCATGGGGCTTGCTTCAAACAGCGATATGAGCAAATGGGAAGTATTAACGGATATTCAGGACTTAGAAGACGGTGACGGCGGTATGGATTTCAAAATCACTGGTACTGACACCGGTTTAACTGCTATTCAATTAGATACAAAAACCGACGGTTTGACCGAAGCAATTATCACTAAAACATTAACTCAAGGAAGACAAGCTTTGAATGAAATTTTAGGCGTAATCTTAACTGCCATCCCAGCCCCACGAACAGAATTATCAAAATACGCCCCAAGAATTATTAGTTTCCATGTTGATCCTGAAAAGATCGGCGCTATTATTGGTCCCGGCGGAAAAATTATCAACAAAATTATCGACGAGACTGGAGTTAGTATCGATATTGACGATGACGGTTTAGTCATGATTTGTGGCACAAAACCGGAAGGCGTCGCCGAAGCGGTTCGCCAAGTTAAGGAAATTGTTCATGTCTTTGCCGCTGGAGAAGTTATTAAGGGTAAGGTTGTGAGAATCCTTGATTTCGGAGCTTTTATCGCTTTAAACGCCAGTCAAGACGGTATGGCTCACGTCAGCGAATTAGCCCCATATCGAATTGAGAAACCAAGTGATTTCTTAAATATTGGCGATGTCGTGACTGTTAAAATCAAAGAAATTGACGACCAGGGTCGAGTAAATCTAACCATGAAGGACTTAGAGGAAAATGCTCCTTTATGGAAAGACGAAAAAGGTAAGTCTAACGGTAATGGCTTCGGTAATGGCGCTTCTAGACCGAGTTTTGGCGCCAGAAGCGGTGCTTCAGCCGGCGGACCAAGCCGACCAAGTCGTTTTGGCAGTAGCCGACCAAGCGCCCCAAGAAACTAAGGACTGTCCTTGACTTTCCCGATTATAAAAGCTATTATTTTCTATAAATTAACCCAGCCCCTTAAGGCGGAATAAATAAAATTATGTTAGCAATTAAACTACAACAAACCGGAAAAACCAACAAAAAGATGTTTCGCGTTATTATTTCCGAAAAGAGTCGTGATCCATATGGTCGGGCTTTAGAGATTTTAGGTTCTTACAACCCTCATTCTAAGGAATTAATCGTTAAAGCGGATCGTGTTAAGCACTGGCTTTCTAAAGGTGCCCAGATGACTGACACTATTAATAATCTTTTAGTCGGCAAAAATATTATTGAAGGTAAAAAAGAATTAGCCACTAAAAAAACCAAGACTAGTGAAAAACGTTTAGGACAGATTAAGTCTAAAACCGATAAAAAAGCAGTTAAGGAAGAGGCTCCAGTTGCTCCAGAAGTTGTCGAAGAAGTTAAGGAAGAAGCTCCGGTAGAAGTTGCCGCAACTCCTGAAGCCTAAGCTCTTTATTATCAATTGACGGATTCGGTATTTATGTTATTATTATTAGCATAAGGCTGCCACAAGCAGTTATTTAATAAAAGATTTCTTTCCAATTTGCTGATGAAAATCAACCAAAAATCGGAGAGGCAAAGAAACACTATGGAACAAGACAAACAGTTTTTAGAGACCATCGTAAAGAGCATCGTTGGCAACCCGAACGATGTAGTAGTAGATCGTACGATTGATGAAAGAGGAGTTTTACTAACTCTTAAAACTAATCCTGCCGACATGGGCTACGTTATTGGCCGAAAAGGTCAAACGGCGCAAGCAATTCGCATCTTATTAAAAATCGTGGGCGCAAAGAACAACTCACGCGTCAATCTAAAGATTTACGACCCTGAGGGCGGCGCTCGTCACATGAGTGGAAGCACTGAACATGCTCACCACGACGAACGTGATGATATCGACACTTCAGCGATTGATGATTTAAAAATCTAATCACAAAAAAATTAAATATCAAAAAGACTCCGTCAGGAGTCTTTTTGTTTGACATAAATATTGTATTATTATAAAGTATCAGGTTAGTGCTGTACTTTAAAAATAGGGTTTTACCGCATTTAATTACTTACTGTTTTCTCAACAACGGAAAACAATAATGGGAAGACGATAAGTAATTAAATGTATTAAATATAAACACGCATGCAATAAAAAACGCATGTCCAAAAACCCATAAAAATGAAAAAGAAACTTGAAATCACGGACACCTCAAGAGGTTTATTTCCAGAACAAAAATCTTCCGAAGTTTCGGAAATTGAAGATGTATTTAATGCCCATCGAAACATATGCATTTGGAGGCACAAAGTTGAAAAATTTAAAAGAAAAATTAATGAAACTAAAGTTGAAAAGTTTCAGAAAAAGATTGACGAAACAAGGAGTGAATTCAATTCCAAAAAAGTTGCCAACTTCAGTTTCCTTAAGATCAAATTTCCCAGAGATATTACCGGCTATATTTACGCCGATTATATCTTAAATGGAAATGACCCTATTACTGAGTCCCAAGCGCTTGGAACTACAGTCTTGTTCAAAGAATTAAACTGCTATTTTAACTTCAGTCGAGGGATTGATGAGTTTCCCTTAATTTACGTCGCGGTTTCGCTCGAAAATCTTCAGAAACCGTCGTTTCACTTTAAAAAAGAAATCGTTTATAAGATTGAGATATCCCATTTATTCATTAACTGGATTTCCGAAAAAGAAAACGACAAAAAGGGATTCGCAAATTGTTCCTACAACTCTCCATTACTCGGCCAGGCCCTAATCTTCAATGATGATAACATCAGGGAAGATGTTAACTCAGCAATCGAAAATACTCTCCAAAAAATTAAGCAGAAATACGGTTATGCTCCGAGCCCACTTTACTGGACCGAGGAACAAATCAGCTTAGCGCGAGGAGAAACGGCTCTTCATTATGTTCAGGAACTCTAGACGGAAACTCTCCCGCTCGTGAATTAAGAACGGGATTATCACTATATCACAAAGCTCTGACCACAAATCAGGGCTTTTTTCTTTAGCCTGCCAAAAGAAAGGATTTATTGCTATAATAGAACCATGAAATAAATGCCAATAATCTAATTCTATGAAATTCGAAATTCTCACAATCTTTCCGGATATTTTTTCTTCCTATATTAACGAGGCAATTTTAAAGCGCGCACAAAACAAAAAACTGATTAGTTTTAAAATTCATAATCTGCGCGACTGGACCAGCGACAACCATAAAACGGTAGACGATGCCCCCTACGGCGGCGGAGCGGGCATGCTGATGAAAATAGAACCATTGTATAAGGCGTTAAAAGATATTAAAAAATCAAGTGCGAAGATTCCTAGTGCTAAAAAGAAAATAATTTTAATGTCGGCTAGCGGCAAAAAATGGAACCAAGCCTTGGCTCAAAAATATTCGAAACTATCAGATATTATTTTTATCTGCGGACGATACGAAGGAGTTGACGAAAGAATTAAAAATTTTATTGACGAAGAAATTTCCGTCGGCGACTATGTTTTAACCGGAGGAGAATTACCGGCCTTAACGATAATCGATTCTATTACGCGCCTGATTCCTGGCGTTTTAGGTAATCAGGAAAGCGTGATCGAAGAATCTCATTCCGAAGACGGCTTAGGTGAATATCCGCAGTATACGCGACCGGAAGTTTTCAAAGCCGGGACTAAAAAACTAAGTGTTCCGGAAATTCTCTTATCGGGCGATCATAAAAAAATCGCGGAGTGGAGAAAGAGTAAGTTAAAGAATATATAAGAGTTTGTATTATTTATTATTAGCTAAAAAAATCATATTGCAGCGTTAAAATAAATATGATAATATAAAAATACAATTGGCCTTACCGTTTATTCCTGCAGAATAAACTCTCTGGTTTGGCTCCGAGGACTCCCTTTAGGGGGTCCGTTTTGTTATAAAAAACTTTTAATTCTATCCTTGATTTCATTAAAATCTTTATTGCCGACCCGGCCCATTTTTCTAAACAATCTTTTACTGCTTATTAATCTAACTTGGCAGATCATCGCCGAAACAAAAGCTCCGCTAGAAAATTTATAATAATAGAACTTATTATTTTTGACCTCGGCTAACTGAATCTCGATTTTTATTTTATGCCATTCAAAAATTAATTTTGCTTTTTCATTATTTTCTGAAAACATAATAAATATTATCATTTAATTTAGAAATCTATTATAGCAAAGCAATCCTAAAGAATGCTTAAAGTTTTTCTAAAGAATATATAAACGAACTCACAAAAAAAAGACACCCACAAATTTGGGTGTCTTTTTGAAATAAAAGAAAGGTTTGAATAATTATATCAATGCTACGAAACTATTTTCCAGCCACTTTCACTTGCGGCAATATATCCTTCAACGGTAAAACCAGCTGCTTTTTTATGACCACCACCGCCCCAGTTTTGCGCTAGAATAGACACATCAATATTATCGGCATTAGTTCTTAAACTTCCCTTAACCTTGCCATCTTCCTCACGTAATAATAGGGCAACGGAAACACCGGATAAGGAACTCAGAAAGGAAACAATATCACTAAATAAATCGGCATGTTTTTCTTTTTCTTCTGGGGTTAATAATAAATTAATTTCTTCCGCTTTTAAAGCCGAGGAAGCGAGCCCCGTTTCGGAATTGAATTTTAAATTTTCTAAAACTCGGCCCCAAACCTTTAAAGTCACAATACTTTTATTTTGCGTTGTATGGGCGGTTATTTTTGGAAGAGATGCGCCACGTAAAAGCATCTGGGAAGCAACGAGCATCGCTTCGCTTGAAGAATTAGTATGTAAAAAATGACCGGTGTCGGCTAATAAACCGATAAGAATACAATTAGCGACTTCCTTATTTATTTCTAAATTATTAACCTTAAAAAAATAATATAATAATTCGGTCGTTGAAGCGCAATCCGGATAACGAACTTCTAAATCGGCAAAATTTTCCGCTTGGTTATGATGATCGAATTCGATAATATAAGACGGAAATAAAAGAGCGCCTTCGTTTCGCGCTTTTATTAAACGACGCAAACGATCCTCCATCCCGGTTCGATTAATTGCTCCACAATCTAAAATGATAATTACGTCGTAAGACTTTAAATCATCCGGCGAAACACCAAAAATTAATTCCTCGTTTGGAATATATGTATAGGCGTCGTAAGGCTTTTTCTCTGTATAGGCATAAAAATTAATCGAATGGCTTTTACAAAATTCAATCATAATCCCTAAAGACGACAAGGCGTCAGCATCAGGAGCGGTATGACCAATAAGTAAAATATTCTTGGCATTCTTCATTTTTTCGTAAGCGAGTTCTAATTTTTCGTTCTGATTCATATTTTCATTATTTTAATCTTTTTACATAACTACCTATTCTAAAGGATATTAATTAAAAAGTCTAGGGGATAAAAACCACTAAAAAAGGGCGATTTATCGCCCCTTTTACAAGTATATAATACAATTTTCTTACATTTTATTTAAATCATCTTCGGCTAATTCTTCCTCATCGTCCTCGGCGTTAGCCTGTGCAATTAACCGTTCGATATTACTTGCTTCCTTTTCGGTCGCATCGAACTCCCAGATTAAATGCGGAATCTTTCTTAGTCTTAAACGGTTGCGTAAAATTCCGACGAGCTGACTTGTCGAGCTATCTAATTTCCGAATTGCCGATCCGGTCATATTATCCGGCAAAACCGAAAAACCTATTCGCGCCTGTTTTAAATCCGGACTGCATTCAACAAAAGTAATTGTAATTAGAGTATTAGGCACAATAACCTCACGGTTAACGGCCATCGCTAATTCTTCTCGTAATAATTCGTTTAGTTTGTCTGCCTTGGCCATATATTATATCTTATCAATAACTTTCTCTTCTTTATAAACAACTAAAATATCATCAACCTCGACTAAAGCCTTCCCTTCGTATCTTAGCCCGGCTTCCTGATCTTTTTCAACTTCAACGACATCTTGCTTACCGGACTGTAGTCTTGTTAATTTTCCGGTCGTAACTAAATTATCGCCGCCACGTTTAACCTCGATTAAAGTATTGTTTTGTAAAACGCCGTCTAAAACTTTGCCGCCGATAATCTGCATATTAGTTTCGGTTCTAAAAATCGCTAAAACTTTTAAGCGTCCCAAATCAACGCGATTAATTTCCGGTTTAATTAATAACTGCATTTCCTCTTTAACGAATTTAATTAAATCGTAAATAACGGAAAATAATTTTATACTAACTTTTCTTTCGCGAACTAAAATTTCAATCGCCGGTGACATGCGGACATTAAAGCCGACAATTTTTGCGCCGGCATCTTCCGCGCGCTTAACATCGCCTTCGGTAATATAACCCAAACCTTTACTGATTATTTTAACTTTTACTTTTTCGTTGTTTAATTTTAATAATGATTCTTCAATCGCTTCAGCCGAACCTAAAAAGTCGCTTTTAATTATAATATTTAATTTTGACGCTTTATCGTCGGGATTTTCCTCAGCTGAAGAAGTAAAGACATCAGAGGCTTGCGAGTCAACACGAATCTTTTTCGTCTTAACTTTCTCGCCTTCACCGACATTTAAAATATCGCCCACGGCCGGAGAAATTTTTAAGCCTAAAATTTTCGCGGGCTGAGATGGACCAGCTTCCGTAATACTTTCGCCTTTATAATTTTTTAAAGATTTAACTTTTCCGTAAATAACTTCATTAAAACATAATTGGTCGCCAACTCTTAGAGTACCGTTTTGAACTAAAATAGTCGCTAACGGCCCGGCAGTTTTATCCATATTTGATTCCACAACCGTTCCCGCCGCTGGAGCATTTGGGTTTGCCTTAAGGCTCGTTGCTTCGGTTTCGGCTAACAATAAAACCATGTCTAACAAATCTTCAATTCCCGTTCCGTCTTTCGCGGAAATCGGCGCACAAATAATTTTTCCGCCCCAATCTTCCGGAGTAATATTTAATTGCGTTGATAATTCTTGTTTAACCCGATTAACATCGGCCACTTCTTTATCAATCTTATTTATCGCGACAATATAAGGAATCTTGGCCGCTTCAATAATTCGAAATGCTTCAATCGTCTGCTGTTTAACGCCGTCGTCGGCCGCGACAACCAAAATTGCGATATCCGCGACTTTAGCGCCCCGACTGCGCATCGCGGTAAAAGCTTCATGACCCGGAGTATCAATAAAAGTAATCACCCGCCCTTTGCGAGTAACTTGATAGGCACCGATATGCTGCGTAATTCCGCCCGCCTCACCAGCAATGACGTTTGTCGTTCGAATTGAATCTAATAATTTTGTTTTTCCGTGATCAACGTGACCCATAACAACAATAACCGGAGGACGGTCTTTCAAGTCTTTTTTATTTTCCCCGGCAATAATATCGGCTAATTTTCGATCTTCTTTTTTATCTTCAGTCAATTCTTCTTTTACTAAAACCTGAACATCTAAATTTAAGTTCTCGCCAATAATCATTGCCGTATCAAAATCAATCTTTTCGTTAATCGAAGTAAAAACACCATTTTTCATCAGTTCGGCGAGAATTCGGTTTATCGGGATTCCCGCTAATTCAGCAAAGGCGCGAACAGTAATAACGTTCGGTACAAAGATAGTTTTCTTCTCTTTCGGGAGAACTTCATCCTGTTTCTTCTTATTAGCCTCATTTTTTTTCTGCTCCCATTCTCGTCTTAAATAAGGCCAATCTTTGATAATCTTCTTAGCCGTATTATTATCAACTTTAATCGCTTTTTGCCCAATTGCAAAACCGAGCTGGGGCAACATATCGCGCAACTCTTGAGGACTAATTCGTAAAATACGGGCTAATTCGGTTATATTCATAGGAAAATTCGCTAAATTATTTAAAAAAGGCTCATTTATTTCTTAATATTACTTTATTTTTTCGTTTTAGTCAACCAAATTAATAATAGTTATTGCCTGATTTGTCAAAAATTGTTATAATATCAGATTAGCCGTCCACCATCCGCATTTAGAAGTTGTGAATTAACCTGTCGGAGGTAACATCTTGCTTAACTTATAAGCATTACCATGTTTTAAAAGAGCCAAATAAGCAGACCTGGTTGCCGGCACATTATTTACTTTAATTCTTTTAAACATCCGCCGCTTAGTCATTGTCCGTAAAACTTTATGATCATTAAATTGTACCCAACCTAAAAAATCAATCCCGCTGGCTAATGTTTTAAAAAAAGTTTTCTTAGGATGTAGAGATAGTTTCAAATGTTCATTTAAAAACTCCGCCAATTTCGGCCGCAAGAATATCAAGTCATCTTTCTTATCGCTCAAAAATACAAAATCATCGGCATAGCGAATATAATATTTAATTTTTAAATCGCGTTTCACAAATTGATCGAATTCATTCATATAAACATTAACTAAAAGTTGCGAAGTTAAATTCCCTAAAGGTAAGCCGACCTCAATTTTCCCCGGTGTGTTGAAACTATCAATAACTTGTCCGAATAACCATAATAAATCTGGGTCATCGATATAGTTAGCTAAAATATCTTTTAAAATCCGATGATCAATGCTCGCAAAGAATCTTCTAATATCGCATTTTAAAATCCAAACAGTCCGAGTATTATTTTTAGAAACTTGACCGGCAAACTCAGTTAAACGTCGAACGGCCCGATGCGTCCCCTTATCTAAACGGCAGGAATAGGAATCATGAATAAATTTTTGATCAAAATAATTATAAGTCTCTTGATATAAGAGATGATGGAGCAAGCGGTCGCGGATAACCGCCTTATGGATACTTCTTGGCTTAGGGTCAGTTATATTAAAAGCTTGATAATTTCCATGCGTATAATTTTTTTCTTTTAAATCATGAAAAAGATCAAAAATATGATTCATTAAGCGGCCTTGAAAAGCGATAACATCCTGACGTTTTTTCTTGCCGGCCAGAAATTCTTCCCAAGCCGAAAGTAAATTAGGAATCGTAATAATTTCGCGATAAGTTTTAATAAATTTTTTCATTTTAAAATTTATGAGTATTTCTCTTCGCCCGCCGGTTGTGCTTATTAAAACTAAAGATGCTTATAGTCTCTGGTTCCGAGCTTTAGCAGATTTCCCAAAAGTTTATCGTTATAATCTCGGCGGAAAGATTGAAAACTGTTTTTTGTCTTTGCTCGAAAATACTTTTATCACCGTTTATTTATCCGGCGAAAGAAAATCTGCTCAGTTATCAATGGCGATTTTAAAACTCGACAGTCTCAAATTCTTTCTGCAACTAGCCTGGGAAAATAAGTGTCTTTCAAATCTTAAATATTCAAGTTTATCCGAAAATCTTGATGAAGTCGGCCGAATGTTGGGCGGCTGGAAAAAGGGTTTGGAAAATAAAACTCCCTCGAATGAACGAAGGAGAAACTTATAGGTTGCGGGGAGACGACGCGATGTAAGTACTCGCCATTCCAGACATTGTCATTCTCAAGCCGATTCACGTTGACATTCAGACCATCACCATTCACGTTCACGTTGACCACGAAAATGTATAAAGCGCCCACTAGCTCACCACTGCCCTGACAAACACGAAAGCAACAGTTGAATATTATTCGGGACATAAAAGTCCGCCAGCGCCTTATACCAACTTAAAATTTTTTAATTAAAAATATTTTTCCTATTTCGTAAGCCGTAACCGCCGAAAATCCCAAAAATATTTTTAAACAATCTTGGCTCGCCAGCCTTGACCGGCAAACAATTCAAAATCATCATTTCATTATAACAAAAAAATCCCTTGGAATCAAAGAGCTTAGTTAATCTAAGTTCAAAGAATCCAAGGGACAAAGGGACAAAGTAGTAATCTTATGGTCTAAGCGACCGAGGGGATAAGTTGCGGGGAGACGACGCGATGCAAGTCCTCGCCATGCCAGACACTGTCATTCTCAAGCCGATACACGCGGACAGACAGACCACCACCATCCACGTACACGCGGACCACGAAATATTCGTCATTAACTTTCGTTAAAAAGAAAGTGGCGTAACCTTCCTGACGAAGCCAGGTCGGATGTTTTTCGCAGAAGCGGATAATTTGCGCTTGCGTCATAACAAGCTTGTCGAGATCGGAATTAAGAGAGGTGAAAATTTTAACAAAATTTCCATCCTCAATAATTTCGTGGACGTCCACTAAGGTTTCAGCGGTGGCCGGACCGGTTTGGTTTAGCCCCCAACTTTTGAAACATCCGTCGATAAATGATTTAAACGTCCTCTTGGCGTCAGAAATGTACGCTTTGCCGTCGAGAGCTTCAATCATTAATTTTTCTCCGCCCGAGATAAGCTGTAGGATAGAAGGGTTCTTCTTGATTTTTCCGTCTTCCGCGAACAGACCTTCAATCAGCTGAAAAATTACTCCGGGCTTGCCGATTACTGCCTGGACTCTGTCCGAATCGGCGTTGGTTTTCTTTGCGGCGCTGGCGATCGCTTTGGTAATAATACCGACGAGTTCCAGCCCTTGTCCGAAACTGGGATTTTGGCTACTTTTTTCCATGATACTAATTATTTTGTTGTTAATAATACTTTTTTTTCGCTCTATCCGGCGAAATTAGAAAACACTTAAATATTCGAAGTGTTCAAATTATTATACCATATAGCTAGATTTATGTCAATGTCTTCCCAAAAACAAAATTAAGTGCTAAAGTAAGCATAGAAAACATTATTTATTAATTAAAAATGTTTTTAGGAATGTTATCGAAAACTAAACACGGAAAACGGATATTAAAAAATTATTTTTGCAGTAAATTATTTATGTTCTATCGATTTTTTAAGCTTATATTAGACAAAAATCTAAAAGATAATAAATCAAGATCTCTTAAATAAAGCCCCTTGAAGTGCTTATTTTTTGTTAATTAAATATTTCGGACGTTTACCGCTTTAAATTCCTAAAGACAATCCAATTTATATGCAGTACATTTCGTACGTGCTTTATTTGGTCTTAGCTATTGGCGGTTTTTTTATTGGTATCATTTATTACAAGAAAAATGCGAGCCAGAAAGAAAGTAGCGCGACTCAAAAAGCCGAAAAAATCATTGGTGAAGCAAAAATTAAGGAAAAAGATTTAGTTCTCCAAGCTCAAGACAAAGCCTTAAAAATCATTGAAGAATCAAAAAAAGAAGAAGTAACTCGACGTAATGAGATTAATAATCTCCAAAAAAGACTGGAACAACGCGAAAATTCCTTCTCACAAAAACTTTTAGACCTTCAGGAAAAACAACAGAAGTTATACGATAAAGTAACTGAGGTCCAAGACATTAAAGAAAAAATTAAATCAATTAAAGAAGATCAGGAAAAGAAGCTTGAAGAAATTTCTCGCTTAAGTAAAGAAGATGCGAAAGGTATTTTATTAAAAGATGTGGAAGAAAAATGCGCCGAAGATTTAATGGTCCGAATTAATAAGTTAGAAAACGACTCGGAAGACGCGATTAACGATAAGGCGAAAGATTTCTTAGCCCTCGCGATGCAAAGAATGGTTTCCGCTTATACCGTTGAATTAACAACCACAACCGTTGAACTTCCTAACGACGAAATGAAAGGAAGAATTATCGGTCGCGAAGGTCGTAACATTAAAGCGATTGAACAAATGACCGGTGTCGAAATTATTGTTGACGACACACCGAACGCCATTACGGTTTCTGGTTTTTCTTTAATTCGCCGTCATATCGCGAAAAAGACTTTAGATTATTTAATAAAAGACGGCCGAATCCATCCAACAAAAATCGAGGAAGCGGTTGAGAATGCGAAAAAAGATATTGCCCTTGATATTAAAAAAGCGGGTGAAGAAGCAATGTATGAGGTTGGAATTACCGGCTTTGATCCGAAATTAGTCCAGATTATCGGTCGTTTAAAATACCGAACCAGTTACGGCCAAAATGCCTTGCGCCACTCCGTGGAAGTTGCTCATCTTTCCGCAATGTTAGCCGAACAATTAGGAGCAGACGTTACTCTTGCCAAAAAAGGCGGCTTGCTTCATGATATTGGTAAGGCCGTTGACCATGAAGTTCAAGGTAATCACACCGAGATTGGTCGTGACATCGCGCGTAAATTTAATTTACCACCGGAAATTATCGCGCCGATTGAAACACATCACGACGATAAACCAGCCACTTTGATTTCCGTGATTGTAAAAGTTGCTGACGCTATTTCCTCGGCACGTCCGGGCGCCCGTTCCGATAATTACGAAAATTACATTCACCGTCTCGAGGAACTGGAAAAGATCGCTACTTCATTTGAAGGTATTGATAAAGCTTACGCAATTCAAGCCGGACGTGAAGTTCGCGTTTTCGTTCAACCGGATCAAGTTACTGATTTACAGGCTCATGAATTAGCTCGAGATATTGCCAAAAAGATTGAAACTGAGCTAAAATATCCAGGGGAGATTAAAGTTAATATTATCAGAGAATTAAGGGTAACAGAGTTTGCTCGTTAGTAATAAAAATATTTTTTGCTTAATTTATAAGCAAAATAAATTCGCCAACCGTCTGCTAAATTTAGAGAGGCGCAAAGCGGATATAACAATATGAACAAAGTACAACTCATCGACAAAATTCACAAAGACGTCGAAGGGCTAAACAAAAAGCAGGCGGAAAAAATGATTGATGTTTTAACAGACACAATCATTGAAGAGTTAAAAAATGATCACGAAGTAACCATCGCTGGTTTCGGAACATTTTTATCTCGTGTTCGCTATTCGCGCGGTGGTGTTAACCCACAAAAGCCAAGCGAAAGAATTACCATCCCGGCTGTTAAGGTTGCTAAATTTAAAACTGGCTATCACTTAAAGCAGGCTTTAAAAGGAAAGAGATAATTAGATTAAGACAGAATTATAAAACACTTCCTTATTTAAGGATGTGTTCTTGCGCTTGTAGCTCAACTGGATAGAGCACTTGGCTTCGGACCAAGAGGTTGCGGGTTCAAATCCTGCCGGGCGCACATAGGTCCTAGCCTTTAAACAAGGAAAGAGATCGGTAGATAATAAAATGGCTGGGTAGCTCAGCTGGTTAGAGCGTAGCACTCATAACGCTAAGGTCGAGGGTCCGAGCCCCTCCTCAGCCACCATTGAATTAATTTACAAAATAAGTTATTCTATAAAAGAAATATTTTTCGGAATACTTCTAAGAATTTGCGCTGTTAGCTCAGTTGGTAGAGCGGCTCCCTCTTAAGGAGATGGTCGCTGGTTCGAATCCAGCACGGCGCACTAAATATAAAAGGCTACCATTTATGGTGGCCTTTTATATTTACATGTTGAGACTGGATTCGAAGTTGACACCCTCCGGGTGCAGGTGCCCCGGAGGGGTAAATCCAGCATGGGCAAAATCCGCTTGACTAATTTTAAACAAAATTATAGTATAATCAGTTAAGAATAGTTAAAAATAGACCTTTAAAAAAACATAAATATACAAGATTGTTAAACCTCAAAAAAACTGATCATGAAAAACCTGTTTAAAAAGTATTTTTTGTTTGTGGCCGAAAAACCGATTGAAAAGGCAATAATAATCGGCTCACTCCTGTTTATAGTTGCTGTAATTTTTATCACTGCCCTGTTCGGCAAAACCGAAAAAGCTCTCGCACTTGATAGCACCGCTATATATATAGCAGTGCTATTTACCATTCTTCTATCTATTCTGCATTTTATCGTCACCGGATTAAAGGTTACTTCTTTCTACGAAGACAGGGAAAGAATAATCCTTATTTACAAAGATGAAAAAATTGAGAAATACGAAAAACCGATTTGGGGAAAATATCCGTATAAGATTATAAATTTACCTTACGGGTGGTCTGTTCCTCTTAGTAACGGCGGATCTAAAGAATTTGAGACCACTCTGCAGATTAGAGTTAACAAACAAATCGCAACCATGTTGCTTAAATTTAATTTTCTGATCTACAAGGAATTTGCAAACAACGAGCTATATTCCTTAATTGCTTGTCAGAGTGAAGGTACAGAAAGTGCCACTCACTTTGACTTCAAAAAATGTATTGAATTTGTCTTTCGCAATCACAATCAGCAGTTGGGCAATTTGAAAGCAATCGAGTCGATAATTTCTAACCGCTTGGCTCTCGATCAGCCTAGCGACGAACTCGTTGAAAAAATCAGGGAAAAAATTAATTTTCCCAAATCTCTTTTCGGCAATGCAAGTATTATAATTGAAGTAGAAGAAATAAAACTCCAATTAGCCTGCTGTATTGATTACTAATTCGTATTGCCAGTATTGATAAAAGATAATAAAGCATCAAGGAAACTTGATGCTTTTTAACTATTGACATTTTATAAGATTCGTGCTAAAATATCTTTACGTTCTTTTAACAATAGAAATTTCGTAAACCCGCCAATAATGGCATAAATTCATTAAAAATTAAAAAAATCATTCTAAACCCGCTCTCGGATCGAATCTATTATTTGGTTATGGCTATCACCATTATTTTTTGCACTATTAGCCATAACATTATCGCCAAAGAAAATTATGATGTGACTAGCCTCAGATTAACGTTAGGAATTTCAATTGTTGGAATACTGATAATGGCTATACAGTCGCTCTACAACTTCAAAAAGGAGGGAGAAAAATTATGGGCCTACATAGGTGCTGGATTACTCGTCGGCGCACTGGTTCATATAATTACGCTATTACTGGTTTAGAGGCTAAACAATTAACCTCCCCCGCCAAACTACCCCCAAAAAGGTAGTTTTTTCTTACTCTTGACGTAAATTTAATATCATTGTAATATCCAAAAAGAAGAGTACATTAACAATTATTAATTGAATTAATTACCGAGTTTATCTATATTATTAGGTAAATTTAGTAATCAACTTATATTATAAACAACATTAAAAAAAGGAAGAAATGGAAAAAATCTTAGCCAATCTGATCATTGTTGCCACGGTTATTTTGGCAATAATTTTTGTTTATTATTTACCAAGAGCTATAAAAGCAAGGAGAGCCAAAAAAAAGGCTGCCAACGCAAACTCTAACAAAAAAGAACGGGCACTGGGCTTCTTTGTGCAAGAAACAATCCAAGAGAAGGTTCTTGCTCTATTTAATGAAATGTCAATTCGGGAAATTGGCAAAAACAAAGAGGGGATAGAAAAATATCTTTTCAAAAATTTTGCCTTAAACCTAAAAGTCTACACTGAAGGAATCGGACTGATTGATTCAAAGATTGAATCGCCTCAAAAAAGAGAAACCATCAAAAAGATTCTCGACGATATCATCTACACAAAGACGAGGATCCCCTTTTTAACAAAAAACGGGCTTGCTACATCTTCCTCGTTTGCCACAACAGAAGAATATTGGGAATTAGCATCTGCCCTTTTTTACGGCTCAAAAAAAATGATTTTCATTAATTAAAAAAATGTATCATGAAAAATTTTTTAGTTACTCTGATTATCGTCCTTCTGGCCTCATGCCTAGGTAAGCCGGTTAAAAGTAATCACTGTATGCTAGTGGAAAAAGTTATTATTTCCGCCAACAGTGAAATGCGCTTTCAAAAGACACCCGACGGCATGAATCTAATTGTCTTGGTAGATACAACCAAAGACGGGATACCTGACCTTGAGTTGATTATTAAGACCCAGCCAGTAATCGAGCATATCTGCTATCTCCGACTGGCTTATCCAGAAAGGAGTATTGCGCTTTATCACGGCTTGGTTGAGCATAACGCTCAAACCGAAGAGTGGAATTTTAACCCTTTAAACTTTGCCGATGCTTGTGCAGCGCTAAAGTAAGAAAGAGCTAAAATCAAATTAAAATTTTAAAATATCTTCAAGGAGCCCAACCAGCTCCTTGTTTTTTTATCTAAACTTGCCTAAAATATTATTTTTGTTATAATTATTCTGTTCTTAATTTAAGTCAAAACTTGTTATTATGAAAAATATCCTTTTTCTTGCCAGTCCCGGTGCCGGTAAAGGCACCCAATCGGAACTTTTAGCTAAAAAATTTAAGCTTATCCATCTTTCAAGTGGCAGTCTTTTACGTGAAGAAACTGCTTCGGGAAGTAGTTTGGGCCAAACAATTAAAGAAATTCAAATTAGTGGACAGCTCGTTTCCGATGAAATAATCATTAAAATGATTAAAAACCATTTAGACAACAATCCCGATGCGGCCGGTTTTATTTTTGATGGATTTCCTAGAACTGCGACACAGGCCGCCGCCCTTGATGAGATGCTTAATGAAAAAAAATGCCCCTTAAATTTAGTTATTATTTTAGAAATTACTCCCGAAGAAATGATGCAGCGTTTACTAAAACGCGCTGAACTTGAGGGTCGCCATGATGATAACGAGGAAACAATAAAAGCTCGAGCTTCGGTCTTTAATGAACAGACTAAACCTTTAATAAACTACTACGCCGCTCAAAATAAGACCGTAACCATTAACGGCAGTCGAGACATCCCCGTTATTTTTAAAGAAATAGAAAAAATCGTGAGTGAGTTGTAACTTTATTCGATCACCGTACCTTTAAACTCCTTATTGTCCAAACAACTTTCTAAATTTTTTATATTCTCACCGTTTAAAATAATAACTTTTAACTTCGATTTCGAAGCTTCTTTAGAGGCAATCGGATCAAAGGGCGCATTTAAACCCGGACGCCATTTCGTGCCGACAATTTTTTGAAAATTCGGCCAGTTTATTGCCTCAATTCTTTTTGCCTCTGGGAACTCGCGAGGATCTTTTTCATAAACATAATCAATGTTCGATAAGTTTATTACTAAGTCAGCCTTATTATGTCGTGCCATTAATACAGCGACATAATCAGTTGACCAGCCCGGCTTATAGCCCCCGGCGATTATAATTTTCTTATTCGTCTTTATAGCCGCTGTTGGATCGAGCACTAATTCCGGATAGGCTAAAGAACCAAAAATTGTTTTTATCAGTCGAGCATTTAATCTGGTTGCGCTAATACCAAGCCAATCGCGAGTTTGCTCCCAGTTTTTATTTTCATGATTAACGGGAAATATTTCCTTCGCCGCTTTAATATAATTTCGGGCGATTGAACCGCCGCCGCAAATTAAATATATTTTCGCGTAATTTTTTGTTTCCCTTAAAATAAAAGCGCGAAACTCTTTTAACCATTTAACATTTATTCCTCCGGCCGGAACGATTAATGATCCGCCGACCGAAATTACCAAAGCTTTTTTCATAGTCTTAAAAAAACCGCTCCGTTATAAGGAGCGGCTTTTAATTATTTTTCTTGTTTCTTTAATTCGGCGTCCTCTTTAACTTTAATTTCCGCTAAAATTGCTTTCCGAATTTCCGCTAATAATTTTTTATCATCTTTAATTATTTTCTTAGCGGTCTCGCGTCCGGTCCCTAATTTAACTTCACCATAAGTATAAGTATTACCGTTCTTTTTAATTACTCCCTGTTCAACACCTAAATCAAGTAGATCACCGGCGACGGAAATTCCTTCATTATACATAATATCAAATTCACAGGTCTTAAAAGGGGCGGCCACTTTATTTTTAACGATTTTAACTTTAACGCGATTGCCAATTATATTTTCACCTTGCTTGATTTGCGCCGCACGGCGGATCTCAACACGCACGGAACAATAAAATTTCAAGGCATTGCCGCCAGTGGTTGTTTCCGGACTTCCGAAGAAAACACCGATTTTATTTCTAATCTGATTAATGAAAATTACAACGGTATTGGTCTTATCAATAATCGCGGTTAACTTTCTTAAAGCCTGGCTCATCAAACGAGCTTGTAAACCCATGTGCTGGTCACCCATATCGCCTTCGATTTCTTTCTGAGGAACTAAGGCGGCCACTGAGTCGACGACAATAACATCAACGGCATTAGAGCGAACTAAAGTCTCAACAATCTCCAGGGCCTGTTCTCCGCTGTCTGGTTGAGACAATAACATCTCTTTAATATTAACGCCGATTTTGGCCGCATAGTCAGGATCTAGAGCGTGCTCAGCGTCAACGAAAGCCGCAATACCGCCTAATTTCTGTACTTCAGCGACGATATGCTGCGCTAAGGTTGTTTTTCCGGACGACTCTGGGCCATAAATTTCAATTACGCGTCCACGGGGCACACCGCCAATTCCAAAAGCTAAATCTAAAGATAAACAGCCCGTTGAAATGGCATCAACATTAGTTTTTCGAACATCACCTAATTTCATAATTGCCCCTTCGCCAAAACGACTGCGAATTTGTTCGATTGCGCTCAGAGCGGCGTTCTCTTTTTTCTCATGGTTTTCGGCGCTCTTGGTTTTATCCATAACATTCACCACTTTTGGTGTCTCATTTTTTTTAGCCATAAATATTTGTCTTAATTATTAATAAATTGATTATAACATAAGCCTCCTTACGGCTTATGAAGAATTTTATTAAAATTTAATAAATTCTTTTTAAACTGTTTTAAATACCAACTTTTTTCTACTGTCAAGGAAAGCCATATTTCTACTATATCAGATTAAAAGGTACTTTTTATTTTGCCAGGAACTTAAAGGGTAAAGGCAGTTTATACTCTGTACCACTTTTTGATGTAATTATTATTTCTGCCCCGTCGCTCGTTTTTTGATAACTAATTAAGGAGCTAATTTCTTCCTGCAAATCAAAATTAGCTGTTTCTGAACTTGTGCTATTTTTTGTTGTGACTGTTTTGTCGGAAGCGTTAGCAACCGCAACCGGTTTTTCATTACTACCCTTTGTTAAATCGACCAGCGGGCGATTATTTTCAACATCATAACTGTTTACAGCCCCGCTCTGGCTCGAAACATCAATATTATTTTCATTACTATCGTTTGAATTATCAGAATTAGAAACCGGTGCCGAAGTATTAGCCGAAAGATATTTCTTAATATTTTCTCCGAGATTGGCATTGCCAACCCCAAGATTTTTTATTAAATTAACATTGGCGGCGACTTTCGCATAAGCCCAAATAGAATCAACCACTGCCTGCCCTTTTTGGTAAAGTGACGATTCGCCGGAATTCGTCTGCGCTTCGGCGATATTATCACTCCGGTCCTTGGTATTGCCGTAAAATCTTATCGCCAGAACCGTTAGAACTAAAAAGGCGACAACTGTTAAAAAATTACTGAACGAACTTCGCGAATTAGCCATATATATTAAAAAATAATAATCCTTCTATCATTTTACCTAATTCTACGACTTTTTTAAAGGCTAAAGGTTTTTAGGTGTTTTCCAATCTTTAAACCGTTGCTGTAATCAAAAATATCAATTGCTAGCCAGTGCTTACTTAATTTTACCTGAGCGTACTGATGGATAAAAAAATCAAAAAACATATGTCTTAATCGAATATCCTCCTCCTTAAAGAATCCACTTTTGACTAAAAATATACGCAGGAGAAAATTTAATTGTGTGCAATGCATGAAACCGCTTCGTTTATATAATTCATCTAGCCCGATAAACAAGGTTGAGAAATTCGTAAAAGTTCTTAATCTTCTAAAAAAAGAATTGCTTTTTGAATAATATTTCTCGCCTAAATAATTGTAAGTTAAATCTAAGAATTTCTCGGGACTATCGGCTTTACTTTTTAAAAGATCAATTTCTTTTTGCCATTCGACCGGAATATTTTCCGGCAGAGGCAATTTTTTATATCCTAAATGTGGAATTATGAATCGTGACAAAACAAAAACTACAAAAATGTAAGAAATAATTATAATTAGGAGATTAATCATGGGTTTATTTTAACTAATTAACGATTCGGCAATTTTTAATTCCTCTAAACTATTAATTCCCATCGCTTCCGTCGCCTCAATATTAATTGTTCCAACCTCTAAACCCTCCTGAAAAGCAACTTTCGCTAAATCCGTTAAATAGTATTCCTGCGCCTTATTATCATCTTTTAATTTATCAATATTTTCAAATAACCACTTATAATCAAAAACCATAAAACCGGGGTTTACTTCAGTAATTAATTTTTGTGCCTCGCTAGAGTCTTTAAATTCAATAATTCCTTCGACTTTATTATTTGTGCCACGGACGATTCTTCCCCAGTGATAAAAATTCTGATGCCAATCGTTAAAGTCCGGCAAAATAGTCGGCGTAATGATTAAGGAATTATTTTCGGCTGCCACAAATTTTTTCATCGACTCGCTACTTAGAAAAGGATGGTCACCGTAAAGGACTAAAACATTTTTTGTGTCCGGACTTAAATAATTTCGGGCGCATGAAACGGCGTGTCCAGTTCCTAACTGCTTATCCTGAATAACATATTCTAAATTATATTCGCTTAAGTTTTTAGCAATTATTTCTTTATTGTCAGGCGAAACAACAATACAGGGTTTTACATCAACGCCAGAGGCAAAAACAGAATCTAATAAATATTTAATTATTGGTTTTCCTTTTAAGGGTACGAGGACTTTTGGTAACTCCGAATTCATGCGCGTGCCCTTTCCGGCCGCTAAAATTACAATACGATTCATAATATTTATTTTTCCTGGGTATGGAAATTATCTTAAAAAAATAAAGGAAATTCAACAAGAATTTCCCTTATATTTTAGCATTTTTATCACTTTGGAGCAATTAATAACAATCAACAAATATGTATTTAATATTAGCCAAATTTATTAGTTTTTTTGTCTTATTTAATTAGGGCTTTAACCTTATCTTTTATCTCTTTAACTCGATTTTGGGCGATTTCCAGACTTTCCGCTTCACTATAAATTCGCATAATTGGTTCAGTATTTGAAGTTCGAAGCTGAACCCAAGAATCAGCAAAGTCAATTTTTAAGCCATCAATATCATTAATTTTTTCAGTTTTATATTCGTCTTTTATTTTTTCTACTAAACCCATGAAGTCAAAACCGGAATTTAGTTCCAAACGATCTTTAACCATAAAATAATTTGGGAATTCGGCGCGCAACTGCGAAACGGTTTTATTTTCTTTCGCTAAATAAGTTAAAAATAAAGCGATTCCGACTAAGGCATCCCGTCCGTAATGAAGAGGTGAATAAATAACCCCACCATTTCCCTCTCCGCCGATTATGCATTTATTCTTTTTCATCAAGTCAACAACATTAACTTCTCCTACCGCTGAAGCTTCATAGCTTCCCTTATATTTTTCCGTAATATCTTTCAAAGCGCGTGATGAAGACAAGTTTGAAACGGTAGCCTTTTCATAATTTTTACCCGCTTCGCCTAGCGACTTAATTAAATCATCATAATTTTTTAAAACATAATCAGCGACCGCCACTAAAGTATATTCTTCGCCAAACATATTTCCCTTTTCATCAATAAAAGCCAAGCGGTCAACATCGGGGTCAACGACAATTCCTAAATCAGCTTTTTCTTTTAAAACCAGGGCCTTAATTTCACTTAAGTTTTCGTCTAATGGCTCCGGTTTATGGGCAAATAGTCCGTTTGGTTCGCAATTTAGTAAAACGATATTCCTCTTATCAACTCCAAGCATTTCTAATAAATTAGGCACAACCGCCCCGCCGATTGAATTTATTCCATCGACGACAATCTTAAAATTTTTAGTTTTAATAAGTTCCGAGTCGACTAAAAATAAGTCTTTAATTGCCGACATATGATAATCAACTAAAAAAGGATTAAAGACATAAAAACCTAAGTCGCTTTCTAAACAATATTGAAATTTTTTATCGTTTTTTATATTCTCGGCATAATCTAGTATTTTTTTACCCTCTTGTGCACTTAAAAATTCACCTTTTTCGTTCAGAAACTTTAAAGCGTTCCAACCGGCCGGATTATGCGAAGCGGTAATAATAATTCCACCTTGCGCCTTCTCGTGCATTACTGAGACTTCTACGGTCGGGGTTGTCGCCATATCTAAATCAACAACGTTCACTCCAAGGCTAACCAAAGTTCCCGCCACTAAATTTCTAATCATTTCTCCGGAAATTCGTCCGTCGCGACCGATAATTATTTTGATTTTTTTATTTTCATTTATAATGTCAGCGTTTCTTTCTTTGACAAAAAGCGCGTAGGCGGTTACAAAGTTTAAAATTTCTGGAGGGGTCAAATTTTCGCCCGATTGACCGCCGATTGTTCCGCGAAAACCGGAAATTGATTTAATTATAGGCATATTTAGAAATCTATATTATTTATATAAAATTGACTGTTTTTATTAGTAAATTATTGCTTTATTTTAACATTATCAAAATTAAAAGGCAAAAGAAACTTAGACGTAAGTTTGACTATTAAAAAACAAAGTGGGAAAATTATGGAAAGAGCTGTAAATTGAACAAATTAATATATTAGTGTTATGTTCCTTAACAAAAAGCGGATGGAGGCCGCCAAATCATGAAAAAAATTATTTTGCTTTCGGCGTTAGATTTTAGCTCATGTCTTGTTTGTGCTTCTATGAAACTTTTCCCTTGGGAAAACTGTGAAGTACAAATAAATTTTGTCCCCATTGAAAGATTTGCTAGCACAGCGACTCGCTCTATTAAAAACAACGATTTAATCGTTGGAATTGGTTATAAGGATTTACTTTTTCCATTAAAAAAATTAAATGAACTTAGAAATAAATTTCTCATGCTTATGCCTTCCGAGGCCGAAGATGGTAACGAATTTATCCCTGTCTGCTTTGAAGACAAAATCTATGAAGAAACACTAAGTCTCATGAACACTATCGTCAATATTGCCAATCACGAGACCAGCGACGGAAACCTTTCAACAAACAAAAGTGACACCCATGATTCTTCCTCTGCGCTTGATTTAAAAAGTGATTCAGAGATTATTGAAGATCTTTTCTATCTTCAAAATCGCTATCTCCATTCCCTAAGAACCGTAAAATCTCTTTACGGCCAAAGAGGGAAAATAAAACTACATCGGCATTTTTTAGCCGAAATTATCAAGAAGAAAAAAGATGAATGGATTGATGAAATGGTCAAAACACATTCATTCATGGAAAAAAGGACCAATGAACTAATTCCGCAAATCGGGTCAGCAAAAAATTATCGCGGAATTGGTCTTCTCTCAATTGCCGATCCTTATTTCTTTGAAGAAAACATTATCATGGCTTCCGAGGAATTGGGCTATCAATCTATAGCGATTGAATATAAAGATGGCTATGGCGCCTATTTCGTAATTTTTTCAGAAAAAATTTACAAAAGACTCCAATATTTTCCCGGTAAATTTCAGGAAAACTGGGAAAAAATACTTTATCAGTTGAATTAATACAAAAACATCATTGGCAAAAAAGGAGCCCTTAAAGCTCCTTTTAATTTAAAAAGGCCCGAATATATTTTCGGGCCTTTTTGTATTAAAAAACACCATTGTTCTGGCGGCGACCTACTTTCCCAGGGCTCAGGCCCAAGTATCATCGGCGCTGGAGGGCTTAACTTCTGAGTTCGGAAAGGGATCAGGTGTGACCCCTCCGCTCAAACCACCAGAACAATGGCGTCTTTTGACCTCGCCAAAGTACGAAGTACGAAGGCGGGTTTATGCGCATTGTTTTAATTTTAGATAATCAATATTCAGTAATAAATGACAGATTCTTTAAAAAGTAAAAGTGTGGGAAAATCAAACGACATATTAGTACCGCTCCGCTCAATCCATTACTGGACTTACACGTACGGCCTATCAAGGTTATATTCTCTAACCAGTCTATGAAACCTAATCTTGAGGACAGCTTCGCACTTAGATGCTTTCAGCGCTTATCTTAACCGAAGGTAGCTACCCTGCAATGCCCTTGGTAGAACAGCAGGTACACTAGAGCTTCGTCCTTCCCGGTCCTCTCGTACTAAGGAAGGGCCCTCTCAAGTTTCCACGACCATAGTGGATAGGAGACCGACCTGTCTTACGACGGTCTGAACCCAGCTCGCGTGCCGCTTTAATGGGCGAACAGCCCAACCCTTGGGAGCTTCTCCACCCCCAGGATGCGACGAGCCGACATCGAGGTGCCGAACCAGGTCGTCGATGTGGACTCTTGGACCTGACTAGCCTGTTATCCCCGGAGTAGCTTTTATCCGATGAGCTTCCACCATCCTATATTGAATGGTCGGATCACTAAGTTCCGCTTTCGCGACTGCTTGACTGGTAAGTCTCGCAGTAAAGCCAGCTTATGCCTTTACACTATCGCCCGGGTTTCCATTCCGGGTTAGCTGACCTTTGTAAACGCCTCCGTTACTTTTTGGGAGGCATCCGCCCCAGACAAACTACCCACCAGACACTGTCCCCGGATATTTCCGGGTGAGAATTAAAAATAGACAAGGGTGGTATCTCACTGGCGCCCGAAGGCTCCCACCTATTCTGAACATGTGTATCCCTAATTCAATATCAAGCTGTAGTAAAGCTTCACGGGGTCTTTTCGTCCAACTATGGTTAACGAGCATCTTTACTCGTCTTGCAATTTCACCGAGTACTTCGTTGAGACAGTGCCCAAGTGGTTAAGCCATTCGTGCAGGTCGGAACTTACCCGACAAGGAATTTCGCTCATCACTTACTTAATATTTCTATTAAGATTGGACTTTATCTTCATCTATGCGATGTTTGGCGTTAAGTCTCTGAGGATTCTCCGTATTCTTGCGAACTTAGGAGTCTTTCCTGCTGATTATCCAATTCAATACTTTTTTAACCATTCAGCTTATTTTTTCAAATTACTGTTTAGGCGTATTGACTCTAAGGACTTTCCAGCATATAGCCAAATATTTTACGACAACTATAACTTTCATTATAGCTAGGCAGCGGATTTTTTAGTTTATCTACTTATAATCGCCCCAGTCCTTCTGCAATCTACAATGTAAATTGCAAAACCTTAGGACGATTATAGTTATCGCCGGCGTTCATCCGCGCTTGGATTCAGAGCTTCGCCTTGCGGCTAACCCCTCCTCTTAACGTTCGGACACTGGCCAGGCATCACCCTCTATACATCCTCTTGCGAGTTAGCAGAGAGCTATGTTTTTGATAAACAGTCCCTTGGGCTCTTTAGCTGCGGCCCTACTTGCGTAGGGCAGACCTTATCTCGAAATTACGGTCGCTGTTTTGCCGAGTTCCTTAACGAAGTTTCTCTCGTACATCTGAGGCTTCTCGCCTCACCTACCTGTGTCGGTTTACGGTACGGATACTATTACCTTAGCCCTAGAGGTTTTTCTGGTCAGTTCTGCCACTTGAATTGACTCCACCTTGCGGCTTCATCTTTTCTCAACCTCTTGAAATTATTGGCCCGGATTTACCTAAGCCATTTCTCGAAGCAAAGAACGTACATACCATAGCACGCTCAAACTTTAGAACCGCGTCCCCCCATCGGAAAATAACAGTAGTGTAGGAATATTAACCTACTCATCCATCGGCTGGCACCAGCACTACACTGGTTGCGCCTTAGGACCGACTAACCCTGGGTCGATTTTCGTTGCCCAGGAAACCTTAGGTTTTCGATGGGCGTGGTTTTCACACGCCTTTTTGCTACTCATGCCAACATTCTCCCTTCTCTCCGCTCCACCGCGCCTCACGACACGACTTCAACGCTGAAGAGAATGCTCCTCTACCACTCCCTAAATAAATTTAGAAAGTTCACATCTTCGGTACTATACTTAGCCCCGATAAATTTTCGGCGCGAAACAACTTGATTAGTGAGCTATTACGCTATCTTTAAAGGATGGCTGCTTCTAAGCCAACCTCCTAACTGTCGTAGTCACAACACCACCTTTTACACTTAGTATAGATTTAGGGACCTTAGATTGTGATCCGGGCTGTTTCCCTTTTGACTGATGGACCTTAGCGCCCATAGTCTGACTGCCGGACTATACTCTCAAGTATTCGGAGTTTGATTGAAGACGGTACCTTGCGGCCCGCCCTCATCCAGTGCTCTACCCCCTGAGATCAACATCCGACGCTAGCCCAAAAGCTATTTCGAGGAGAACCAGCTATTGCCGAGTTCGATTACAATTTCTGCGCTAACCACAAGTCATCCCATAGTGTTGCACGGCTAATGGGTTCGGTCCTTCCTCTGTCTTTCGACAGAGTTCAACCTGCTCATGGTTAGATCACCCGGCTTCGGGTCTTGTCCATGCGACGAATGTATCACTCCCGTCTCGCTTATAAATAAACGTGACGAAAGCGATACACAAACGGGCTATTAACCCTCGCTTTCACTCTGCATGCTTTCCAAGCGGAAATTATGCAAGCCACATAGAACAAACTCGTTGGCTCATTCTTCAATAGGCACGCCGTCACCCCTTGCGAGGCTCCGACTCTTTGTAAGTATATGGTTTCAGGTACTATTTCACCTCCCTCAACGGGATGCTTTTCACCTTTCCCTCACGGTACTTGTTCACTATCGATCATAAGAAGTATTTAGCCTTAGGTCATAGTCGACCTTGCTTCAAACGGGATTTCACGAGTCCCGCCCTACTTAAGAACAATTGCTACGAAGAGTAAATTCCTTTCGCTTACCGGGCTATCACCGTCTCTGGCCGAGCTTTCCAACTCGTTCAACTAAAAATAAACTTTTTTTACTTCGCCCGATCCGTCTATGAGATCGGCACAATGTCTTGCAACACCAATAAAACATATGGTCATAGAACCTTCTAAAGTTTGTCTAGTAAACTAGACTCCCTTCTCAGTTATTTTGGTTTAGGCTGTTCCCCTTTCGCTCGCCACTACTTAGGGAATAATTATTATTTTATTTTCCTCCAGCTACTAAGATGTTTCAGTTCGCCGGGTCTTCCAGCTGGTATAAATACACAGCTCTCTCTATCTTCAATAGAGTGGGTTTCCCCATTCGGAGATTTGCGGGTCAAAGGTTGCTTGCCACCTCACCGCAACTTATCGCAGGCTGCTACGTCCTTCATCGTCTTCTTATGTCAAGGCATCCACCATACACCCTTATTGAGATTTTCCCACACTTTTACCTTAAAGTGTTGTTTATTAGCGCCTATATTGCTAATAAAATCTCGGTCTACTTATACTTATATCTAACATTTTACTAAAATATTTTTTTATCTAATGTATTCAATTATTAATGTTCTTCTTAGTAAGGCGCAAAAAAACCGCTTTTGAGCGGTTCAGATAACAGCAAAATTGCCAATTATTAGAATCGCTTATATAGTCGAATTTGCAATCTTCTTTGCATAATATTCTTGCTCTTTTTTACCTTATTAAAACTGAGTTAAATTATAGCGGTTTTAAAAATAATGTCAAGAGCAGGCGGAGACCGTCTAATTTCATTAAAAAATGGCCTAAATTAGGCCATTTTATAATATATAATATTATCGTCTTTTTCGACTATTCACACCTTGTTAACAAGACGAGAAACTTTAAAAAATTGATTTTTTTACTTATCCAATAACATAACGTCCCCAATATTTCTTTCCGCGTCTTTATAAGTTATTTCTCCAGCTTTATAGAGTTCCTTGATGTGGCGATCTAAAGTTATCATCCCGATTGCCGATCCGGTTTCCAAACTGCTTTTTATTTGCGCAATTTTACCTTCGCGAATTAAATTGGCAATCGCCGAGTTGTTAATTAAAATTTCGCGCGCGGCAATTCTTCCACCGCTAACACGCGGCAACAATCTTTGCGAAATAACCGCCGTCAAAACACTTGATAACTGGGATTTAATTTGTGATTGCTGATAAGGCGGAAAAATATCAATAATACGATCAATTGTTTGGGCGGCGCTATAAGTATGAAGAGTCGCAAAAACTAAATGGCCAGTTTCGGCTAAAGTCACGGCGGTCGAAATTGTTTCAAGATCGCGCATCTCGCCGATCATGATAACATTCGGATCCTGTCTTAAAACATGTTTTAAACCGCTCGCAAAACTCAACATATCCGAACCTAGTTGGCGCTGTTCAATAATACTTTTATTCGGTTTAAAAACAAATTCGATCGGATCTTCTAAAGTAACAATATTAACCGCGCGATTATCATTAATATAACTAATCATAGCGGCGAGCGTTGTTGACTTTCCGCACCCGGTCGGACCGGTAATTAAAACAAAACCTTGCGGATAGTCTAAGAGCTCTTTAACGCAAGGCGGCAAACCGATTTCATCAAGCGTCGGCTGCTTATCGTCAATAATTCTCGCCACCACGCAAATATTATTTTTCTCGTAAGAAAAATTAACTCGATAGCGATATTCGCCGACCTGATAACCGAAATCTAAATCTTTTTTATCTAGAAACCGTGCTCTTTGTTCTTTGCTTAGCATGTCATCCATCACCCCTTTTAGTAAAACCGAGTCTAGCTTGCTAAATTTTGCATCTGGAAATATTTCATTTATATCGCAGAGATTCCCATCGATTCTTAAAATCGGTACACTGCCGTGAACCAAATGAATATCTGAGGCTTTTTTCTCAGCGGCAATTTTAAAAAGATTATTTAAATCCATTTTAATATTCATAAATTTGAGTTTAATAAAATATATTTCTCAAATAAACAATTTATTTTTTGATAAGAAACTTAATAATTTTTACCAACCCATTTTCTTTAATCCTTTGGCGGCGGCATCAACTTGCGCTTCCTGTTTAGAAGAGCCAATTCCGCTGATAATTAATTCTTCGTCTAAGTATAAACCAACCGTAAAAATTTTCGCATGATCCGGACCGCTCTCATCAAGAATCTGATAATGAGGCGTAATCCCCTTTAATTCTTGAGCTTTTTCCTGAAAATGAGATTTAGGATCTAGATATGATTGATTCTTTAAAATTTCATCAAGACGTGAGACAACATTAGTCAAAATAAACTTTTTTGCCGTTTCAATTCCTTGATCTAAATACATTGCTCCAATAATTGCTTCAACTGCGTCAGCTAAAATATATTGACGTGATTTTTTATTTTTATCTTTCGATTCACCGCGTGATAAATATAAATATTCCTCAATCTCTAAATCTTTTGCGACCTCGTAAAGCATTTTGGCATTAACCAAAGAAGCGCGCCAATTAGTTAAATCACCCTCCGGTGTATTTACAAAGTTTAAATATAAAAATTCCGTCACGACAATCTCTAAAACCGCATCGCCTAAAAATTCTAAACGTTCATTATGCCCAATTTCAAAATCAGGATGTTCATTTAAATATGAGCGGTGAACCAGTGCCTGTTTTAAAAGACTCTCGTTAATGAATTTAACGCCGATCTTTTTTTGTAATTTTTGAATTTCACTATTTAACATATTATTTAAATTAAAAGCGTCAAAAGACGCTCTTAATTATTTCTCTTCAATTATCTCTTTTTCCTCTTTTGATTCCGGCCCTTCCTGACTTTTCATGAAAGCCTCCGTTTCTAAAACTTCTTTTTCTGAAGTTTTTTCCTTATCCTCCTTCGCACTATCTTCTTTATTGTCTCTTGCCTGAATATCGGGATTATTATTATAGAGAGTTCCTAAAACGCCGTTTACAAACTTTCCCGAGGAGTCACCGCCAAAACTTTTTGCCACCTCAATCGCTTCGTTAATTGCCACTCGAGGTGGAGTGGCCGTATACATAAGCTCATAGATGCCAAGACGTAAAATATTTCGATCAATCGTCGTGATCTGATCAAGCGGCCATTCCGTCGCATACTTAATTATCTGTTTATCGATGGTTGAAATTTTGTCTTTAACATTATGAACCAGGTCTTTAACAAATCCCCCGTCGTCAAAATTAGGCGCAAAGTTTTCAAAGTTGTACTGGATTAAATTTTCAATATCACTATCTTTTTGCCCATTAGAATCCCAAGCAAACAAAGTTTGCAAGGCAATCGTGCGCGCTAAATGACGATTAGACATAATTTATTCTAAATAACTATTTTTTCTTAGCAACAGCTTTTACTGCTTTCGATTTAACCTTAACGATATCTTTAGATTTGTAACTGCCACAAGCCTTACAAGCAGTGTGAGGTTCTCTCATTTCGCCGCATTTTGGGCATTTAGTTAAGTTAACTTTCTTTAAAGCTAAGTGAGATCGGCCGCGACGGGTCGCACTAGGGGTTTTTCTTTTTTTAGGATTAGGCATAAAAATTTATTATTATTTTATATTTTTAGTATAAAGGGCAAAAGTTATTTAGTCAATTAAATGCTTTACGAAAATTATGTTTTAAGAGCTCATTTTTTTTCTGTTAGTAAATCATTCGCCGGGCTATTAAATATTATGCTGGCCGCTACTAATTTATATTAATCAGTGATTAGTTGGTGCGGAGCAGCATAAATTTAATAGCAGGAGGCGGATAAGATTTACAACGGAAAAAAATCAGAGCGAAGAAAATATAATTTTTATAAAGCAAGAACTGATTAAACGGTTAATGGCTTGGCTCCCACAATCGCTTCAAAAGCTTCCTTTTCTAAAGTTTCTACTTCCAATAAGGCAGCCACAACTTTATTGATTGATTCTTTTTGTTTAGTAATTATATCGTTCGCAATTTTCGCACCCTGACCGATAAATCCACTAACTTCATCATCAATTTTTTCCGCAATCTTTTCGCTGTAATCACGTTGTTCATGAATTTCGCGACCTAAGAAAATCATTTCTTCTTTAGCGCCGTAAGTGCGCGGACCAAGATGATCACTCATCCCGTAATCAGTGACTAAACTTCTGGCAAGTTCGGTTGCGCGGCGTAAATCAGAAGTTGCCCCCGTTGTTTCTTCGCCGAAGATATCTTTTTCAACTAAGTGTCCCGCTAATAAAACCGCAATTTCTTCAATAAATTCGGACTTAGAATGCATGTGACGATCTTCTAGTGGTGTTTTTAAAGTATAACCGCCGGCTGTTCCGCGCGCAATAATCGAAACTTTTTGAACCGGGTCTATTAAAGGCAGAAAGTGAGCAACGACCGCATGGCCGGCTTCGTGAAAGGCGGTTACCTTTTTCTCATGATCATTAATAACACGGCTTTTTCTTTCCGGACCGATCATTACTTTTTCAATCGCTTCAAATAAATTTAAATTGCTAATTTCTTTTTTATCTTCTCGAGCGGCGGAAATGGCCGCTTCATTTAAGATATTAGCAAGATCGGCGCCGGAAAAGCCAGCCGTTCTTTCGGCCACTCTTTTTAATTCGACGTCTTTGGCTAAAGGTTTTTTACGCGCATGAACTAATAAAATCGCTTCGCGGTCTTTTAAGTCCGGTAAATCAATCATGACGCGGCGATCAAATCTTCCCGGTCTCAAAAGAGCGGGATCCAAAACGTCCGGTCGATTAGTCGCGGCAATCACAATAATATTTTGGGTCGGTTCGAATCCGTCCATCTCGACTAAAATTTGATTTAAAGTCTGTTCTCTTTCGTCGTGTGATCCGCCTAAGCCAGAACCGCGCTTCCTTCCGACGGCATCAATTTCATCAATAAATAAAATACAAGGCGCATTCTTCTTCGCTTTCGCAAATAGAGAACGAACACGCGAAGCGCCAACCCCGACAAACATCTCGACGAATTCTGAACCGGACATATGAAAAAAAGGCACTTTCGCTTCCCCGGCCACCGAACGAGCAAGCAATGTTTTCCCCGTTCCCGGTGCGCCTAATAATAAAACACCCCGCGGAATTTTTGCCCCGAGTTCGTAAAACTTTTTTGGAAATCTTAAAAAATCAACCACTTCTTTTAATTCTTCTTTCGCTTCTTTCGCTCCAGCCACATCATTAAAAGTAACGCGATTTTTTTCATCCGGCGCAAAGTCTTTTGTCGCCATCTGGCCGAAACTCATCGCTTTTGAATTCGCTCCGGAGACGCCGCGCATCATGAAAAAGATAAAGATTCCGACTAAGACAAACGGAATTAAAAATGGCAAAACATTTACCACGATATAATCCCAACCCGTTTCATCTTTAACGGAAGTTTTTACGCCAATCATCTTGGCCGGATCAACCTTATAATTACTCAAAAGAGTCGATAAAGAATCATTCGCTTCTTTTTTAACCGTTTCTTTTTTACTGTCTTTTAAAGTAACTTCTAAAGAATTACCATTGATCAAAATTGAATCAACCTGACCGCTGTCTATCTGACTGATTAAAGTTTCGATGCCTGCCTGACTCACGGCTGTTTTTGTCGAAAAAGAACTTATAATCGCGGCAATAACTAGGAAAGCAATAAAAAATAGGGCAAAATTTCGGATTAATTTTTTCATATTAACAGTTAAATATAGTAAATAATGTAACAAAATTGTATATCATATCTCACTTTTTGGCAATAAATTAAATACTGGCTTATCTCTGATTATCGAGCAGTATTTTAAGTAAAAATATAATTTCGTCTTTTAACTTAGTCTTAACCCAAATCTTTTGTTTCTCGTCTAAAACTTCCCCCATACCGGCTAAAATTGTCCGGCTGGCCACTTTATCTAACTTGGCGATACACTTTTCTAAGCATTCTTTAAAAGAAAAACCAAGCCTTTTTTCAACTAATTCTTTATTAATCGGCCAATTATTTTGCAGAAAAAACCAGACATCGAAAATATCGCGGTTAGCTCTTTCTGCTCGTTCGTACAAAGCGGCTAATTTATTGGCGAACATATCCTCTTTAACCATCACTTGCATCGAAATACCGAAATAATTTATAATCTCATATTTTGATCCAAAACGGCGACGATTAATTTCAACCTTGATATTATGATCGGTCTCAAAATAAGAAAGCGCGTAAAATAAAGTATAATGCTTCTTGTTTTGGTCTTTTATTTTTCCATAAGCGGAAATGATTCTACCGATCCTCTCATAGACATAATCCTCTTTTTCGGAATCGAGCAAATCAAAATCTAAATCAACTGAGAATCTGTTTAAGCCATAAAATAAAAGCGCGGCCGTTCCACCTTTAAAACCCAAAAGTGGCCCGAGAGTATTATCGGTGTAAATATCTTTTAGAATTTTAACAAGAATAGTCTTGTGATTTTCAATATTTAACATATTCTTTATATTTTTTAATTTTTAGAGCCATCCGTTTATTGCCGCCGTAAATCGGCAAAATTTCTAAAACTTTAGTCCAATCAAGACCGTCCAAATTATCAAAATAATATTCTTTGTTTAAATAAACAACGTCTAAAAAGGCGCGTTCCGGCGAAGCGACAAAGTAATTGTCCCTTACTTCAATTCCGGCGCGATTAGTTAAAATCGAATCTTTTATCTTTTTAAACGAATAAGTTTGTCCATCGATAGTCAGCTCTCTGGTTAAATAAGAGGCGACAAAAACCTGACTATAGAATTGAAAGATAACCCCCTCTTTGGCCAATACCGTTTCAAAACCGACATACGCAGGGGTAAAAATCTTGGAAGCCAGTTCATATTTATTATAATTTTTATCCTTGGCGTAAATGCCTTTGCGAACCGAGTAAATTTTTCCGGACTTTAAGTAGCGATAGAGCTTTTTTCTTACAAAGTCAACCCTAGATTCGTTCCAAAACAAAGAGACGTCTTTGGTCGTAAAGATGGTATTCTTTAATCTCATTAAATCTAACAATTGGTCTTTTTCCATAATTATCTTAAGGTATGAACCAGTAATACCCATATATGAGTATTACTGGTTTAAATTATATACTATTTAGAAAATTAAAGCAAGACCCTTAATAATTCGACTAATGGCTCGCAAAAGGCAGTAGTCGTTTAAACTACTGCCTTTTTTCTATTCGATATCTTATTTAGATAATTTTTTCTTAATCTTTTTTAGCCGCCTTAGCTTTCTTTTCTTTTTTTTCGGCTACTTCTTCTTTAACTTCTTTTTCTTCGTCCTTTTCTTCTGACTCAGCCTCATCTTTTTTATCTTTTTTAACTGCCTTAGCTTTTGGTTTTTCTGTTTTTTCAGAAGTTGATTTAGCGCTCGCTAATTTTAAACCTAAACGATGTTCAGAAGGCGAAATACTAACAACTTCAAAATCACGAACCTCATTCATCTGATATAAATCAGTAATTTTATCTTTAGGATTAACACTTAATTGGCTAACGTGAGCTAGACCGTGAATTTCGTCATCAAGCTTAACAAATAGACCGAATGGATTAACCTTTAAAATAGTTCCGGAAACAACTTGGCCGATTTGGTATTTAGCACTGGCTTCTAACCACGGGTCTTTTAATAATTTTTTAGCACTTAAGAAGACTTTAGCGCCGTCGATAGAAATAATTTCCGCCGTAATTTTATCACCAACCTTAAACATCTCACTTGGCGAATCAATTCTCTGCCAAGCCAATTCGGAAATATGGATTAAGCCTTCAATATTTTCGCCGAAAGAAACAAAGACACCGAAATTAGTAATCGCGGTAATCTTTCCGTCGACAGTTAAACCGACTTTGTATTTATCAAGAGCCGGTTTCTGTTTTTTATTCCAAACATCTTTCTCGGAGAAAATAATCTTATTATCGTCTTCACTTAAAGTCATAACCGTAACTTCGAATTCTTGACCGACAAAAGATTTTAATTTTTCTAAAATTTTACTCTTATCACCACCCGAGATTCTTGGGTAATTATCAGGCGCTAATTGAGAAACAGGTAAGAAACCGTCAATCTGACAATAACGACTAAGCAAGCCGCCTTTATTAGCATCCATGATTTTAACACGAACCGTAGTTTTGTCCTTAAGAGCGGCTCGTAAAGTCTGCCACGCTTTTTCTTGACCGACTAAACGGAAAGATAATTCTAATAAACCTTTTTCATTTTCCTCATCAATAACCGCGGCTTCAACTTCGTCGCCCGGTTTTAAGTTTGTAAATTCCGGAACCTCATTATACATTTCCGGTCCGCGCACGATACCCATTAAAACACCATCGATGTCTAATTTAACTTCTGACTTAGAAGCGGTAATAACCTTACCTTTAATAACATCACCGATTTGCGGAATTTTAATTGTGTCTTTTTCAAGCAAAGCGCCAAATTCGCTTAACTCTTCTTCTTTTTTCTCTTCCATATTATTTAAAGTCTTTTTTAGAATAAAAAAAGTGCTTTAAACCCGATCTTACGATCAAGTCTGAGGGTCACCTCCAGTTTGCCTATACATTATATATAAGCGCCCCTTAAAATCCTTCAGTTTTCTTATAGGTGATCTTTAATTTGTTAACTACAATATAAAGGATTATCGGGAAAAAGTCAAGTCTTTAAATAAAAAACGGCCTTGGAGTGTTTTTTTATTAACACCGCCAAGGCCGAGAAGAAACCTGCCCAAAATATTTTTATTAAGGATTGTCCTCAATATAATCAAATCGCTTTTTCCCAATTTTTAAGTCTGTACTTTCAATATTTGAAAATAACTGACTGGGAAAATTGATTTGTTTCAAAGCTCCTTCTTTAATTTTTTTTAAAGTTAGAACGGCTTCGAAGTATCTTTTTTCTTCATCAAACACGTCGACGTCATAAAGTCTCGGATTATGATCAAAAAAAGTTTGTTTAATAAAATCAAACATGCTCACAGCTTCCTCGGAATCGGAACCTCCTTCAACCCTTAATTTTTCTAAATCTTCCGCTTGAAATGGTCCGGAAAAAATCAGTTTGATTCTAACTGGAATCAGGACGACGATACTTCGTCTTAGATTTAATTTTATTAAGACTCGAAAGACCCAGTACTCCCCTTCCTTAACTTCGGCATGGACTGTCTTTTTTCTTATCTTTAATACAGTTATTTTCCTACTGATAATCAAATTAATTATCGTTAGCAAAAAAATAGCTATCAAAAAAATAAAGAAACCAAAGACTAAGTCCGCCCGAAATGAGGTGGCGCTATGATTTTTAAGGGCGATTAAAGAACTTATTATTTCGAAAGACAAATAAATACCTCCCGCACCAAAGACCGCATACAATATCGGGTCCTTAGCGATAAACAAAAAAGATTTTTTCATTTTTTTCTGTTTTTTGTATTCGCTTTAAGTATGAATACCGGTTTAACACACTAAAAATATTTTTATTCATTTATTAACGATCTATTCTCAGAAACAATACTATAATTTTATTTACTTTTAGTCAAATAGAAAAAAGAGCTCTGCGTGAACGTGCAAAGCCCTAAAAATTTTTGTGTTGTCTATTTTCTTGGTTAGACTTCCCGGAGGCTCTCGCTTCCTCTTGGCTCTCCATTTTATATAAACGGGGACAAACTACTCGACATTAGTTTTATTTGTGTTGGTCGAGAGGCTTAAGTAAAGTCATCGGGTTAGAATACTCTACTTAATGTAGATAATATATCCATAATGTCCTCATCTTTTGTTACTATTAACTAGTTAAGGATACCTATATAATAGCACAGTATTAAATAATTGTCAATAGCAACAAAAAAACAGCCATTTTAGCTGCTTTTTAGACATTAGAGAAATAACCGACTTTATAAAACCGCTAAACCAATAAATACGATCGCCGCTATTAATATTAGCCAGAGAACGGTGAAATAAAACAATTTTAAAGCTTCTTTCTTTGCTCCGTCTAAATACATCATTAACGGTCGACCTAAGACTAAAAACCCCATAATAGTTGCCGAAATTACTAGTAATAATAAGATAGCAATGCCGTCAAAAACGTTATCCGCCTTATTCCCGAATAATTTTTGCGCATTAGTCATAAGCAAGGCCACGCCGGAAACATATAAAGCGGCAAGAACAGAATTAAGAAGGCTAGATTTTATTAAGTTATTATTAGTCATATTTTTATTATTTATTAATTTAGATCTATAACGCTTATATTATAGCAAAATAAGACTTACAAATAAAATTTGATATATTTCTTGACTTTTAACGACATAATAAGTAATATTTAGAGTTAAAATAAAAAGAAACCAAATAAAAAATAATAGTACGTTACAAATAAAATAATAAGATGAGAAACAAAAAAAGAGAAAAGGCGGCTCAGACTGCTGCCGATTTTATCCAAAGAAAATTTATTGTTCCAGAAAAGCCAATTGGCCTAATTTTAGGCACCGGTTGGGGTGAAGTAGTTAACCCTGAATCGCGTTATGAAATTCCTTTTTCGGAAATTCCCGGTCTTGAGAAAATTCATAACCTTGAAGGTCATAAGAGAAACTTTTCAATTAGCGAAATTAAAGGTAGGCCGGTAATAATCTTAAATGGCCGTGTTCACATGAACGAATCACCGAATGACAACAAAGTTGCAAAAATGGTTCGTTTACAAACTGAACTGCTTTGCAAGCTCGGTGTAAAAACCATTATTGCCACCTGCGCCGCCGGTGCTCTGGAGAGAGAACTCCCCTTAAGGTATACCGACGCTGAATCAAATTTAAAAGTCGGTGAAATAGCCGTTATAGACGGATTCGTCAGTCTGTACGCGCAAAAAACTCCACTGTGGGGTGCAGAATTTTTTTCGCCCGATAGTTGTATTCGCCCCCGTTTAAACAAAATCGCTCTAAAAGAACACGGCGAGCTCGTTGCTAAGGAAGTTGGTTATGTTATGCTTCGTGGACCGCAATTCGAAGGCACAAAGTATGACAAAAAAATCTTGGCCGCCAGCGGGGCTGGCGTGGTTGGAATGAGTATGTACCCCGAGGCCTGTATTTGCGCCGCTTATGAAGTAGATTTTATCGGCCTTTGCTTTGTCAGTAATGACGACAAAGAAGCACACTCGCACGAGGAAAATCTTTCACGAGCCAAAAAAGCCTCAAGCCTTTTAGGTTCATACCTTGAACGAATAATTTCTCAAATTTAAAAAGTTCAAAAAATGAAAAAAGGAATTAAAAAAGAAGTTTTTAAAGTGACGACTTCGGAAATAAAGATTATGAATGTGATTAAACTCGATTTGGATGAACACCAAAATGTTTTAAACAGTGACACTCAATTTGATGTTACGTTTAAGACGCCTAAAGAAATCGACGAGATTTTAAATGATTTGATAAAAACTGAAGATTCGGCAAAAGAACCGGAATGGCTAAGCTTTCTTTACTACATAAATGTTTGGGAAGTGATGATTGATAACCGAGAAATTTTCGGTCACACAAATCAAAAATCGGAAAAGTTTCTTCGTCACGAAACAGGTCAAATTTATTTTAGGGGAATCGTTAAAAAGCTCGGGGAGTTTATGAACAGTATACCAAAAAGCGGACTAACGGTGGAGGAGCGGAATGGATTTTATGAATACTTGAAAGATTGTGGTTATGATAAAAATTCGCTAACTAAAAAAGAACTTGAAACTAATTTAATCATGATCAGTCGGAGAAAATTTCCGATTCGTGTATTATTTGAAGAGTTCCAAGATGGTTTTATCTTGAGGACTTAACATTCTAAAAAGCTGGGACATAAATATTTGTACCCAGCTTTTTCATTTTTATTTCATATTTAGGTATAGTGATAAAAAGATTTTACCAGGAAACAGGAAAGTTTCTCCACATATCATCAAACATCTTTTGCTGAGCTTGCCAAAAATCGTTCATGGCTTTTTCTTGCTCGATAAAATCGTTTTGAATTTGTTTTATATCCCCCTCAGTTAAAGGCGAACTTGTCGCTGTCGTTTGCCAATCATTCCCATTATAGGTAGTAACCACACTCCCTTTATAATTATTAGGCAGAACCATCGTCACGGTAGTTCCGGTTGCGGCTTTACTTGTGTTTATAAAAGGAGAAGAAGTACTCATTAACGAAATCTCGTTTTTGAATAAAAATGGCAAAAATAATAAGAAAATTAAAGTTTTTTTCATAAAAATGTTAATTTAAATACTATTAATCCGGGCTGACCAGGCCCTCTATAATAAAAATACGCAAAATTATAAAATTTCTTCTGACGTGCCCCTTAAGACAATAAAAAAGCCGGAACACATAGTTGCGTCCGGCTTCAAAACTTTTTTCTATAAAGATTTACCCAAATAACCAATGCCAATCCGTATTTGTAATATACAAAGGGCTCGGCGGTAAATCCTCAGAACTGAGAGAGTTGTCCTCAATTTTCTGTTCCAAATTTTTAGTAAATATAGAGCTTAGTTGCTTAACCAATTCACAGTTTCCATGCTTATCGGCAAGCACCGTTAAGGTCTTTGCGACATGCTCGTTCCTGTCGTCGGCAATATTTGTCGAGATTTTAAAAATAACATTCGCCAGTTTTTGAGCGCGTTTGTCTTTGCTAATAATTTCCGCCAGCTTATCAGGTTCATGTTTGTAGTTTCCGAAGAGCTCATTCAGTTCCATCTTATCAATTACAATTTTTTGCCTTTTTGAGAAACTGTCTTCAGACTCGACAATAATTTCGAACTCATCAAGACCGGCCAATAAACGAAACTTTTCATATATTTCCGAATAGCTACTTTTAAAACTCTCCGCAAATACTTTAGATACATATTCTTTTGAGCTAATCCTCACCGCAAATTCCAGAGCCGCTTTGTACCATTTTTCGCCGTACTCTTCGGATAACTGATACGAACGGCTTTCCTCGTGATTTCTCCAAAGTTCCATCGCTTCAGAAACTAATTTTTCCTTTTCATTGAATTCCAATTTTTCAAACCAAGGGAAAAATTTTGTACTATCGTTATACTCATTAAGCGATGGGTGCAAAATCAGGGAAAATCCTTTAGCAACAAAATTTTCAACCAGCCTCTTTAATTCCAAAAACGCGGAATCGCTATTTTGGATATGTTGGATATGGATGATAAGTTGCAACCAGGATTCATGCTCGAATAATAAGAAGGGGTTAAAATCGGCATATGTTTCCATTCCCGAATCTGTGAAGTTATAAAGACCTTCAACGAATCTGGTAATCAGCTTAATGTCTCTTGGATCGTCCTGATTTGAAGATACCAAAGAATCAAAGAATTCTCCCATCTCCTTTGTCTCAAAATATTGATCAATTTTGTGATTTGGGAACTGATTGCTCTTTTTCATTACATCACTCAAGATGGAACACGCATAGATGCAAGTGGCACGCATCTCAAGTTTTTTAGGCAAGTCCTGATAATTTTTAGCAAAATTGCTAATAGTTGGTATACCCGCGTAAGCCAGTATCAACAGTTTCTCTTCATCGGTTAATTCGTTCATTGTTAAGTTTGTTTTTTGAGTTCAGGTTCAATCTCATTAATTGTAAAAGATTGATTCTCACGCAACGAGTCAATAAACATAAGACTGGTACAATTTAGAATTTCGATAATAGACGGCCCTGTTTCTCCTAGTGACATGGAATCAACAACTGATAGATTGCTAGCTTTAAGAGCCCTCACGATAAATGGATGCAACTCTGTGCGTTCCTTGTAAGGGCCTGTGATTGTAACTTTTAGGATATACATTTTGCTCCCTGGACGCGTTACAATTTCAGTTACTGCTTGAAGTGAATTAATTTTTAGATTCATGTTTCTTCCCTCGTTTTTTATGATTATTAATGATTAATGATTATGTATGTTAAAGTTCAATAACCAGAAAATATACCACAATGGCATTATTTTTGTCAACATGTTTTTCTAGCAAAGAATACCCGGGACAGTTTAAAAAAAATTTGACAAAACGTAATTAAAATCCTAAAGTTATTTATTAAACAGAACATTTAAAAACAAATTAAAATAATTAATTTCATACTTAAAAAAAGGAAGAAATGGAAACAAACCGCTTATTAGACTTACTAGACAAAGACGCCTCTCCGGCTACTATCGTGAAAATTATAACCGATAGTAAATACGAGGCGAGTGTGTGTAAAAAAGGTGTTGAGCTTCTGCAATCTCAAGGTTGGAAGGAAAACAATTTCTTGGATCTTCTTGAACGAAGTAGCAATCCAGAACCTCTCCTAAAAGCTTGCCTAAGCTTTCTAACGTTAAAAGAAATGGACAAAAATCAAATTTTTAAATTTCTTGCAGCAAATAATTACCATCGCTGGTTAGATGACTTGGCCATTAACGCGTTGCCCCTAGAATCTTTTTCACAAGATGAGTTTATTCTTATTCTTTCGAAATTTGATTCAGAGCTTGTTTATTCAATGTGCTGGTTGCTTATGGAATTAAAAGACAAAACCGAGGATGAATTGGCTGACTTATTGAAAAAACTTGGCTCAAACTATAATGCAAAGAAAATGATTGCTCCCTATTTTAAAACCAGACAGAATTTATTGCCAATAATTGAAATGCTAGATAGGGATGACTCCGAAAAAAAATTATTGGAAGTCTGCTTTGAAAGACTGGAATTGGATAAACTGAGTGATGCCGAATTGATAGACCTTGTTAAAGAGTCTAAAGATTGTTCCGATCTCTGTCACGAAGTAATAAACCATTTCAAGCTGCAAAGCAGTCTGTGGTGGGTTATCGCTTATTATGAGTACAACGCATCTGTTGTGGCGCTGGTAATACCAAAAATGGAAGATGAAAACTTAATCATGATTGCGGTTGAAAAAAATATCACTAATACCGAAGTTCTTATCGCCGCTATTCCTAAGCTTTCCGAAGTAAATATTATGCTGATTTGGGGGAAAAATCGTTATGAGAAAAGAATCTACCAGGTTATTGCCGACAATTTGCCTTTAGCCGGTAAAACGGAGACTGACTTGATTAACATTATTGTTTTGGAAAAAACGGGAAGTCTAATCTGTGAGGCCTGTAAACCATATTTAGATTTAAAAGCGATTTCGAGTTCAAGCGATAGTATGATTGCGTTCCTGAAAAAAACCGGTTTCTGTCAAAATGCTTGTCAGACATTTTTGCCGTTGTTAAAACCGCAGGAGTTGCCCGAAAGTCAAATCTTTGCCCTCGTTAAAAAATCGGGACTCAATGAAAATGTTTGCAAGAATTTAATGCCATTTATTTCATCCGATAAATACGTTATTGAAATCGTTAGAACACAAATGTATTATGATCACAATTTTTGGGTAAAGCCATTCTCCGATCTGCTTTCGGAAAAAAGTGACGATGAAATTTTGGAAATCGTAAAAAGTCTCCACAATTACCTAGAAGCTTGCAAGATTGCTGTAAATTATTTAAAAGGCAAAGCGGCCCTGACGGAAATTTGCATGCGCACTGATTATAATGAAGAGATTATGAAAATTGCCAAGGCAAAAGCTAATAAAATTTGAAATTATAAACAAGTAAAACAATAAACCGTCAGGAAGCTGGCGGTTTTATTTTTAAGCGGCTTTATTATTTTTATTTTCTTTTCTGCCGGTAATATAGCTCCAAAGACTGCGACGATTTAATTGGGTTGCTTCTAAAGGATTGGGAGTCGCGTGTGCCATTAAATTTGGTTCTAAATCTACAGTATCAGTATATTTAACTTCCGCTTTTTCTTTAATATCTTTTTTGATCAGCTCGGCGGCCTGTTTATCTTCTTTTAATTGTTCTTCCTTACTTAATGACTCACGATAAGTTAAGGCCGAAGCTCTTATTTCTTCGATAGTTAAATTTTGAGGCGCTTCAGCAAGACCATTTAAATAATCATTACTTTGTTTGCCAAGAACAAATTTCTTTTCATCATCTTTACCGGGGGTAATTTTTTCATAAATCTTTTCTTCAGCGCTCTTGTCGTCTTTCTCTCCAAACAAGCCAATATTTTCCGGAAGACTGCTAGCCGCTTCATAAGGCTTAGTAGAAAATTTATTCGCACTCAAATCATTTCCATAAAGACGCTTAATTTCCTCACTGTTCTTATTCCCATCATTAGTTGGGTCAAGTTGTTCAAATTGTGACATATTTTTTAAAATATTAACTAATCTAGATATTTATATTTTAAGCGGGGCGGGTCTTTTTGTCAAAAAAAAGAGGCTCCATGAATACAGAGCCTCGGGTACCGGTTTGCTGTCGGTGCAGATAAAAGATTATATCTTTACATGCTTGACATGCTAGATGTTACAAGGCCCGAAAAAGGGACCTTAGCCAATGTAGTCGCATAAAGCTTTGTTTTAGAACTATTAACATTGTAGCACAAACTAAAATGTTTGTCAATAGCTACTGATAAGGGCATTTTTAGATACTAAAAATCACCCTAATACTAGGGTGATTTTAATTGAGCGGGTAACGGGAATCGAAGAGTTCGGTATAGTTTTTAGAAGATTGTAATGTTAGTATAAATTAGTAAAAACTAGCAAAAACACAGTGTCTCAACGGCTATCAAGTTAGATTGAGATGAATTAGTAAATATTACCTCTTGGACACAATATGGCCACAATGTGGCCAGGACAATATAGGAAGAGGCAGAACGATAATTTAAGAAGTCTTTTGTGTAACTTTTTTCCTATTTTTACGTATATTACTATATAGATTTAGCACTCTCTTGATTTGATTGCTGAAAAGTGCTATAATATACTCAGAACATTGATTTTTTTTATTGTTTCCTTAGGGGGAAACGGCCAGCGAGCAAGTCTAGCTAATAACTACTAATGAGGTAGGCACTTCAAAGGGGAAATTCCGAAAGGAATAACCCTGCGAACCCTAATTCGTGGGGTAATGTGAAAACAAAGCCCTTCGGAGTGCTGGCCTGATTAGTAGTTTTTTGTTATTTAAAAATTTGTAAGTTTAGTGAATACTTGGAGAACAACGTATAATAAACCCGCCTTGAAAGCGGGTCGAAAAATACCGATCCGGTTTCTTGCGTGGACACAAATAAAAATGGATAAATCCAACAAAGAACTTCCGGCACAATACTGTTTTCCTTTTAAAAATAAGGCTGGTATTGTAGAGTGCATTTTATGTAACTACACTATCAATCGATACGGCAAACCAATTTTCCCAATACATAGTCAGTATATTAGAATTCCTGTGTAACGCTAAAGGGCCTGCAAGCCCTGCCTAGAGTAAGGTAACCAAGAAAATATAATTTAATTAATCAGTACGAATTCTCTAAGTATTCACTAAATTTATAAGTTTTAACCTCCTTTTTGGGAGGTTTTTTTATAAAACAAAAGAGCCCTGCAAGGCTCTCTGTTAAAAAAATATAATTCAAGAAACCAGAGAAACGAATTCTCTGAGTATTCACTAAGCTTGTAAATTATAAACCCTTTTTGGAGGGTTTCCATTCGGACTGATATCTTATACTGATTATACTGAAATGTCAATAGACAACAAAAAAATCAAAAACAAAAATTTTTGACATTTACAAGAAATAAATTAAAGAAAGACAAACTCTTTTCATAATTATTCGATTAATTATATTATAACACTTTGGGAAATATTGAAAAGTGGAAAACTATTAATTTAATATTAGCAATTACTACTAATAATTTATTAAAAGAATTTAAAAAATGAAGAATTCCCAATATACCAAATTTCTTTAAATCCCGAGCTTAATAAAATATCGGCATTTTCTTCCTTTACAGTTTTTAATAGAAATTCAGGCATGTCTCCTGTTGCGTCGTCCAACAATAAAATTATATCATGCATGTCTTTCCCTTGTTTTTGATATAGATTTATTTTACTTTTTATTGGATTGATTATGTTTAATGCGTTGCTATTATCCCTAATAAATAATTTTTCTTCGACATAGCCTTTTCTTCTAGCGCTTATATGCTTTCCAATTTCTCCCGAAAATTGAGGATCGGCATTAACTATTTGAAATTTCATTTGCTCTCCTAATTTATTAATAGCAAAAATGTCTACCTCATCTTCGATAGGATTCTTTTTAATATCTAAAAAATGTATTTTATTTACAAATCTACCAACACAAAGTATTTCCGACAGTTCTTTTCCTTCTTTTGGGGTCATGTGATTTAAATTATATTCAAATTTTTTTAATTATTTTATACTTATTTTGTAAGTATACTAAATCTTTTACTAACTTTTTCAGAATATTTTTTTGTTCTTTGTTTTTTGATACAGACTGCTCAATTATACTTATTACTGACGCTAGTGTCCCAAAATAATCACCGGATTTAATATGAAATTCTAGGGATTTTTTAGGCATATTATTTATTGGCCTATAGTGCCCACAATTTTATACGACCAAAGAAACAAGCCCCTAACTGGAGGCATGTTATCTAAATTAACATATGTAACATCGTTAAGGGCTCTTATCTGATTTGACGGTATATTAACATAAGTAGAGACATCATTATCTTGTCCTATAATTACGCAGTCTGATGTTATTGTATTAGTAGGACAATCATAAGCGGTCACAGCTAAGGTAATATCCTCAAGCTCATAGTTTGAATTGTTTTTTACTTGCCCAGAGAGCTGGTATAACATTGAACTTTTATTAAGAGCAAGGTTTGTTAATTGGACTTGATCTATAGGTATTAGTGATTTAGCTACTTCTTGTTTATGATTACTAGAAGATATTATTATTACAAAAATCAATATTATTATTCCAACACAAACAAGCGCGAATATTCCAAAAGCAGGGTATTTAAAACCTAGAAAAATAAGAATTCCTATGACTAAAAACCAAAGCATAAAAGTTTAAATTTAATATATTTTAAAACTATTTATAAAAAATTTTTCCTAATTTCTTCCTTTCTATCTTTTTCGTATTTTTCCTTCCAAACTTCATTTATTTTCTCCACTTCATCTTTTATTTGGTTGGATATTTTTATAAGATGCTCTAACCATTCTCCTGGTTTTAAAATTTCAACATCTCCATTATTAAAATCGTATGACGTCCAGCCAATTTCTTCACAATAGCTTTCACTAAAAATTAGATTATCTTTATAAACAACATTAGCTTCATTTTCCAATACTTTGACAATATATTTATTCAAATTCCGATCATCCATAAACCAACTTGCGCTCTCTTTATCTAATTTAAATATTAATTTATATCTATTCTCTTGAATATTAAAATTGTAAATTAACTCTTTATTAATTTTGTCCTCTATTAACTCATCCGTTTTTATCGCGGTTGATGGCCAATATGGTCCATCCGCTTTATCCTTACTATTAACATATAGACCGGGGTATCTCTTTATCTCTTCAAATAAATCATATAATTTTTTTGATAAATCTAGTTTATTCGCTAAAACCAATCTTAATTCTTTAATCTTTTCCTCGTCGCTTAACATGGAGACTTTTTTATTATTCTCGAGTATTAAAAGACTTATATCATTTTGTGATACTTCCGTTCTGCTTTTAACTTTTTTATTTGAATTTAAAAATACAATAATTATTACCCCTATTATAATTACCCATATTACCGAATCCATATTATTTTAAGTTTATTAATAATCTAAAAAACAACCTAAAAAGGTCGTTAATAATTAGCGGCGGCAATAGTTAATAATTGTTGCCAAAATATTCATTTATTTAGTCTAGTAATATAATAAAATTATAGCAGAAATAGTTCAAAAAATCTATGGTTTTCTAAAGTTTAGGAGATGATAAAATTTTATCTTTATTTAAAAATCCCTTTGATTCAAGCTGGGTTTTTAATTCTTCAACAATCTGCTCTGGAGTTTTTCCTTTACAAGGAATAAGCGCTATTAAGCTCCTCATATAATTTTTAAATGTTAAGTAATGTTAAGTATTCTGAAGTAATCTTGGATAGCTTTAAGAAACTTAGGATTACTTAGTGAGTAACAATTTTATTACAATGCGATCTTTGCTATGGTCTTAATTTATAAGAGAATTATATTTTGTTAAAAAAGAATCCTTTTTTTGTTGTAATAAATTACTATCTTTTGCTATTTCTGCGGCGAATGCAGAATCTCTATATAATATATCTCCAGTCATAAGATCGTAGATAAAAAATGAATGTAAATCAGGGGTCATGCTGTTAAATAAAATATAGTCGCTATAAGACCTCCCGTATACACAGGTGTTAAGGGATTGGCTGTATCCATAATAAACAATACCGCCATCTTCAATGTGCTTAGTATTCCAATCATCATCTTCTTGTTTTTGTTTTTGCTGCCCCAATGTTGCGCACTGAGCTTTCATTTGAAATTCAGTTGATGGATCCGCTACATTAGCGGTTTGTTCAGGGGCTGGGATATCAGGTTTTATCAGGTAGGTTCTTCCGTTCCTTAAATCCGTTAGAATACCTTTAGCCACATTAATTGGAATAGCTAATTTAATAGTTTCCCCAACCATTACTCCGTTAACTTCTTCACCAAAACCAGCGGAATTTATACCTATAACATTTCCATATACATCAACAAGAGGACCGCCGCTATTCCCCGGGTGAATCTCTGCGGAAGTTTCAAAATAGTTACCTGTATCATTACTTAATTTTCTTGAAATTGTTCCTTCTTTAAAACTAACATCGCCCTTAATTCCAAATGGGAAACCGAGAGAAAACACTTCCTCGCCTTGAGTTACGGTATCTGAGTTTCCTAGTGTAACAAAATTATTTAGTGGTTCTTTCACACTTATTAAAGCTAGATCTAAATTTTCATCTATTCCTTTTATTTCTGCAGTTAAAGATTTTCCGTTTGATAAATATATAACAATACTAGTTGCCCCAGACACTACATGGGCATTTGTTAAAATATTAAAATTATCTATTATCATTCCGCTCCCAGCCGCATCATTAGTTTCTATATATACAGTTGCTGGTTTTAATTTTGAAATTATTTCTTGGTTAGTTAATTTTTTATTATTTATTGTTCCGTTTTGATTACTTAAAGAATAAAAATCCGAGTTATTTATTCCTAGCCCCAACTTTCTCATTAGATTATAGGCATCATCGGCCGTTCCTAAATAATATGGTTTTAAATCAACTGGACTAATATAATACGCTTTGCCATTATCTTGAGTTTTTAAGAATATCTTACCGGAATATTTAATCGGAAATTTAATTTTCATTTTATCAAAATCTTTATTGGTAATACCTGCTCCAAATTTTCTCATTAAACTATAAGCGTCATCCTTATTTCCCATATAATATGGCTTTAGATCGTCAGGATTCAGATACCAGGCTTCGCCCTTAGATTCTACTTGAATTAAAATTCTGCCCTTTAATCTTTGGTTTAGAGAGGCGGCGTTCGTTGGCACAATTGGAATTAATAAGGTCAAACAAATAATGGAAATTAAAATTTTTGATTTCATATTATTGCTAACTAATGCTAACTTTTATTAACAATTGATTTATATATTTTTGTCGCTAAATAAGCCCCAATGAAAACTCCTAATAGAGTGGCCACTGCATTGACATCGGCTAGAGCTCGCGCATTCTCTGAAATGTTTGTTCCTATAGCTCCTAAGCCCAAGGCAAGGCCTACTGACACAAGAACCTCAACAATTTTCCAGGATACTATTAATACAATAAATCCGGCTAAAAATCCTTTAAATTTTTTCATATATTTAAATTAAATAAAAAAAGACAACCTAAACTCTGGTTGTCACACCCAACTAAGCAGTTATGCCTTATTGTTAGAGCTAGGTTGTCTATTTCTAGGCACAACTAGCCCTTTTCAGGGTAAAGTGGGTGTGACAATATAAATATAACAAATATAGGCAAAATAAACAATTTTAAGATATTTTTAAGATAATCTCAATGCTATAATTTGTTATCATTTGTTAGTATTTGCTAGTATTTTTCAGAAAGCTTACGTGATATAAATTTTGTATTTTGATATAATATAAACAAGGCTTACTCCTTATTTAGTTAGAAATAAATGTATATTATATGTCAATGGAAGATAATGTTATAGACACAATATTAGAATATTTTAATGCTTTCTCTTCTGATAATTTTTATTATAACGGCTCTTCTGGCAGCCATATAAGTATTCCCTATAAAAACTTTGAACTCAGGGGAATAAGTGATATCGATGCTTATAATATTTTAAGTCGTTTGTTGAAACCTTGCTTTTTTTGTCAGCCACCACAAATTTCACAAAAACCAATAAATCAAGTAAACATATACGGTGGGATGCAAATAATATCACCTTCGAATTATGATTCAGGGGATCAAAAGATTTTATTATTTAAAACTGATATAGAAAAACTTAGAAAATATAAGGAAGAAAAACAGAATAAATTTAAAGAGGGATTTAAAGAATCGGAAATAGATAAAAAATCTCCAAAAACAAAAGATCAAATAAAAAGCATAATCTGTGTTAAATCTGAAAAAGATTATCACACTAGTTATAAAATTATTATTAACAACAATTATAAAGATGATGCCGAAATTCAAGTTGACAGAAAACACCTTTGTTGGAAAAATTTCTTTGATATAGCTAATAAGCTCCCCCTCGAACTTGATGAAAACAAGGGGTTTCTTGACTACGTAAATTCTAAAAATAATAAAATAGCAATGAAATTTGGGAAAAATAAACTTTTAAAAATCGAGAATGGGTATATAGTTTCAAATATTATTGAAATGGATGTTATCTCACATAAGACATACATGATTCGAAAAAATAAATAAATAAATTTAACCTTAGAAAACCTTAGGTAAACTTAGGTTGGTTAACAAGTTATAAAACTGCCAAATACGGGCAGTTTTTTTATTTGTCTTGAAACCACTTCGGCTTATTTCAAGCTGTTTATTTATGAAATAATATAGACATAATAAACAACCTAATATATGAAAAGTATTATCCGCCGTTACAAAAACATAGAGACAAGAAATCCTGGTTATAGCACTTATATCTGTTTCGCTAACGCTATCATTGCTCAAAATTTCAGTGAACAAACTATAAGCCGCTGGTTTAATAAGTTAGTAAGTAAAAATGACTACACCACCTTAAGCGATAAAAAAGATATTATCCGGTATTTAGTAAACCTCGCAAAACCCTCCCAGGACAACAAGAAATAGAGGGAAACTACTCCGCTAGCGCAAATATTATTAAAAATGGGGCTCTATATCAACTAAGTTAAATTTATATTTATATGACAAAAATCTACTACCAAGAATTATTCCAGATTAAGGACACTGAAAGCGCAACTATCCTATATGCCATGAAGCAGACTTTAGACTCTACTTTTTGGGAGAATGGCAGTTGTTTTTTTGTTTTTAGAGATAAAAACAAATGCGAGAAGATTTTATCAGATTATCTAAATGACAAAATTGTAATAAGCGCCAAATCTTTAATGGAATCTATTCGAACGACTAAGAATATAATAAAGAGTGGTCTCTAAAAAAAATAGATTTATGTAGATTTATATGAACAGTATAGGAGACATTATTCATCAAAATAAAAACACTTTTGAAGCTTTCGCCCAAAAAGCAAATGGTTATTTTACTAAAATTCCAAATTCTTTATTAATGTCTGGGGACATTACAATTTTTGAAAAAATGATCTGGATTGTCTTAAAAAAATATCAGATGAGGAATAACTCTTGTTGGCCGAGCATCTCGACTATAGGAAAAAATTCATGTTGTGGTAATTCGAGCGTTAAAAAAGCAATAAAAGGTTTAACTGAAAAAGGTATGATTATAAAATTAAAGGAACTAAATCATAAAAGCAACGTTTATAAAATAATAAGAGAAACACCGAGAGACAATTCAACAATCGTTGACTAGTCGTCACATAACCGGGATATAGTCGCCACACACCCCTATGTGTGGGCTTTACGCACCCACTAATAAGATAAAATAAAATATAAAAGAACAAGATAATAGAATTACTTCTATTAGAAATAAAAAACTAGAGGGGCTAATTTATAAATAACCCCAAAATAAAGGAAGATATTCATTTTAAAATGAAAGAATAAATTATTAAAAAATCATTAAAATTTAAATACTCTAAAACGCTAAAAATGGTATAATATAAGGGTCCATATAGTTTTAAAACTATATCCTATATTGTCCATTAAAAACTTAAATGCTTGGTTCAATCACAGACAAGTTAATAACTCCCAATGAATTGATAGGATACCTAGGAATATCAAGGCCTACTCTTTATAGATTAATTAGTGGAAGAAAAATTTCCTTTTGTAAAATAGGAGGAGTCTTAAGATTCAGAAAAAATGATATTGAGAAATATATTGATAACTCTCTAATTGAACCGCTTAAAAAGTAAATGTATGAGTATATTTAAACGAGGAAACAAATATTGGGTTGGTTTCCGCTTTAATCATCAGCGCCACCGCTATTCAAGCCCAGACAACACCCTCTCTGGCGCTAAAGCCTATGAAGCTGTGCTTCGTAATAAACTAGCTCGCGGTGAACCAATTTTAACCATAGCAGAAAAGCCTAAAGAAATTATCACCTTTAGAGAATTTGCTAAGACATGGCTAGATGTCTATGTAAAAAATAATAATAGACTTTCTGAACAGCAGCACAAAGAAGGTTGTCTGCGACTTTATCTCATTCCTTATTTTGGCAAATACCCTTTAGATAAAATAAATAACATGGATATTGAAAACTTTAAGGCAAAAATGATGAAGACTAAACTATCCGGAGACTCTATTAATCATTTCTTATCAACTTTAAGCACCTGTTTAAAAACAGCAGTTGAGTGGGAGATCTTAAAGAGTATTCCTAAAATTAAAAGGCTTAAAGTTACTCCAAATAAATTTGATTATCTAACAGAAGAAGAAGCAGTCCAGATATTAGCTCAAACCGAGGGGCAAATTAAAGAAATGATTTTCTTCTGTCTTAAAACCGGGGTGCGCTTCGGTGAGTTAATCGCCCTAGACTGGAACGATATCGATTTTCAAGAAAAACAAATAACGATTAGAAGGTCTATCGTTCGGGGAATAATGGGCAGCACAAAAAGTAATAAGATTCGTTATATTCCTCTGATTTCATCTGTCTCGGATATGTTAATTAAAAGAGTCAAAAGCCAGGGTTTTGTATTTATGCGTAATAAAAAACCGTTCACTCAACATTACTCTTGCAAGAAACTATATCAGGCTTGCAGAAAGGCTGGATTACGCAAAATTGGCTGGCATAAGCTCCGACATACCTTTGCTTCTCATTTAGCTCAAAATGGGGTGGCTATACAGGCTATCAAAGAGCTCCTAGGACATTCTGACATAACAACAACCATGCGCTATGCTCATTTAAGTCCTTCTGCTTTGCGATCAGCTATGAATGTTTTAGAGCCAAAAGAGATAAGAAAAATTAGCTTTGGCCACAATATGGCCACAGTTGATAATAAGCCGATAGATATAATGACGGATTTAATTCCGGTTAACGTTAATATCCCTGCTAACATCAAACAAAAACAGACATCTCTGTCTGTTAATGTTTTATGAGCGGGTAACGGGAATCGAACCCGTCTCTCGACCTTGGCAAGGTCGCATAATAACCACTATACGATACCCGCGATATCATATATTCTAACGTGCCGCGGGCGGGAATCGAACCCGCACTATGTCGCCATAACTGGATTTTAAGTCCAGCGCGTCTACCAGTTCCGCCACCGCGGCTCTACTAATTGCTTTCACATTTCTCTGTGGAGATGATGGGAGTTGAACCCATGTCCAATCGGTTTTTTTAAATAAATTTACAAAGGTAGTCGGTTTCGTTTTTTTAACTTTGTTAATCAAAAGCCGAACAAAAGCGAACAAAGCGATCTTCCTATTGTTTCGATTATATCTGGAAAGCGCCGATATAATCTATCTTCATTATAATGACACCGGTGAGTACTTATGAAGACTCAGAGTCACCGATGGCGTTAGTTATTTAAACTAATGCAGGAGCATAACTTGGAACTAACCAAGTAAATGCTTTTTGTGTTTTGACATTTATGTCTTTTTAGTCAGTTTAACGTGGTTAGCTAGGCACGCTTTGAATATTCAAAAAAAGTCCAACTGTCGATTCCTGGCATCCCCTAAATCTGAAGAATCAAATCGTTCGACTTCTCTTTGTTAATGACCTCAGATTTCGCTCAACTTCTCGCTTCTTAATTGACTCTCTTTTGTCGTATTGTTTTTTCCCTTTCGCTAAGGCAAATTCGAGCTTAAGAAAACTATGATTAGTATATATTTTGAGAGGGATAAGTGTCAAGCCCTCTTCTCTGGTTTTACCGATTAAATGCCGAACTTCCTGCTTTTTAAGCAATAATTTACGTTCCCGGGCTTGATTGTAATCCGTAATTCCGCCCGCTTGTTTGTATTGTGAAATCTGACTGCCGATTAAATAGAACTCCGGTTTCCCATCTTTTGACTTTAGACTAATATAACTTCCCTTTAGCCCCCCTTGTCCGGCGCGCAAGGCTTTTACTTCATGACCAAACAAAACTAGACCCGCCTCGTATTTCTCGAGGAGAGTATAATCATAACTAGCTTTTTTGTTTAGTATCAGTACCGGCATAATTCCATTCTTTTAATTTAGCGATTACTTTTTCGTTAGTTAAAATATTATTCAAATAACTGCGATAACCCTTTTCTTCAATCATCTTTAAAACATCTTTATTGTCTTTATACTGTCTTTTTAGTTCCTCAATTTTCTCCTCGATTTCATGCTCGTGAATATGAATATTTTCAATCACCGCGATTTCCCGAATAAGTAAAGCGGACTTAACGCGTTTTATCGCGTTCGGAATTATTTCCAGCATTAATTCATCCTTCGTTTTCTTTAAATGCTTTAGATAATCCTCAAACTTTCCGCCCTGACGGAGAACAGATTGTTCAAGCTCGGCTAACATATTCTTTGCCTCGCTGGTGATAATTTCTTCCGGTAATTCTCCGAACTTGGTGTTATCAATAATTTTACTGATCATCTCTGATTCATTTTTTAAATCGATATTATGGCCCTTTTCATGCAATAAACTTTCTTTTAACTTCTTTTTTAGTTCTTCTAAATCTTTAAGTTGAAAAAAACTGGCGAATTCATCATTTAATTCTGGGATTTTTCTCTCAAACACATCCTTAACTTTAACCGCAAATTCAACGAGCTTGCCGGCTAAATTAGCTTGATGGTGATTATCAGGGTAAGGCAAAATAAATTTCTTTTCTTCCCCTTTTTTAGCGCCGATTAATTTTCGATCAAACCCAGGTACGAAATAATCCTTGCCGATTAAAACCGCTAAATCTTTATGATCGCCGTTTTCGGTCGGAACATTATCAAGCGACATTTTAATATCAAGAATAACTTTATCGCCGTCTTCAATCGCTCTTTCAACAAGCGCCTCAGTCGCGCGCATTTCCCGCAAATCATCAAGTGCTTGATCCATTTCTTTATCCTCAATTTTAGCGACTTCCGCTTTTAATTTTAAATTTTTATAGTCGCCAAGAGCAATAGAAGGCAATAAAGAAATAATAACTTTATATTCTAAAGGATTGTTCGGGGCTAATTTAGTGATATTAACCTGCGGCTGGCCGATAGCCTGTTGGCCAATCGTGTTATTATCAATAATCTCATCGATAGTTTTATTAATCGCTAAATGGGCCGCTTCCTCTAAAATCGTCATCTCGCCGATTTTCTGTTTTAGAACTTCATAAGGAATCTTACCAGGGCGAAAACCCTCAATTTTAACCTCTTCGGAGACTTTTTTTGCTCCTTTTTCAATATAAGGCGCAAATTCCTCATTACTTAGTTCAATCGTTAATTCAATTTGTGATTTTTCCAAATCTTTTTTAGTTACTTGCATATTATCTTTATTTATAGAAGCGGGCTCGCCTCGCGCCGCTTTGGCGAAGCGGGCTTAAGCCAGCTCTGGTAATTGATTAATTAAATCTATCTTAACTTTTTTTAAGAGAAAAATCAAGCTAAAGAAAAAGGGGTTAGAATATTATTCTTCCCCTAATATCAAAATCAATTCCTGCAGATTTTCCTGCTTTTCCGGACTCAGCTTTGAAAAAATGATCGATTTTTCAATCCTTTTTAGAACAAACAGCAAGGCCTCTTTCCAAGACCCCTTGAACAGCTCCGGCCCCGTATAATTTTCGGAATTGATAATCGCTTCGTTTTTTTTCACCAGGCGAAAATAAATTCGCAGATTAGTTTTATTTTGATCCGACAAATTTTTAAACTCCTTCTTCGAATACAAGCGAATAACCCCCTGAAGAAAACAGTTTTTAAACAAATCTTCGTCATCAACAAGAATAACGCGCGGCAATTTGTGCATAATATAGAAAAATAATTTTATCGTTTTTTTATTTTCCACGTCTAAATTAACAAATGTGTTTACTAACTTACGCGCTAAGTCTTTGATTTCTTGTGATTTTTCTTTCATGATTTTTCTTCTTTTTTAAAATACGATTGATCTGCTCTTAGCCTGGCAAATTTTAGGTTATGCTAAATTTTTAAGCATTATATTATTTATAGTTTTTTCTTATAACATCGGAATTTTCAACAGCAACTTTTTGAAATTTTTCCGTGTTTACTTTAACAGCCTCGACCGAACGATCTCTTTCGTTAACAATTGCTAATTCCGATTCAGAAAGATTAGCTAATTCAGCCTTTAATTCAGCCAGTCTCGCTTTTAAACGCTCAGGCAATTCTTCAATTATCATTTCTTGCCCGTCTAATATGTCCTTACCGGGTTTAAAACCAATATAGAAACTTTTAGCGTCAGAGGCATGTAGAAATTTTAAGCGCAACACATCATCTCTCTTATATTCAGCTTCGTTATCATTTCTTTTTTTTCGGTATTCTTTCATCACTTTTATTTCTTCATCGCTAATACCATCTTTCTTCAAATTTTCTTCTTTTAAAGGCCTATTTTTTCTAAAATCCTCAAAAATTTGCCATTGTTTGTTCAAAGCATCTAATTTCTTTTTATATCCAGGAATAATTTGCCACAAAGAGCCCGTAGCCTTTTCTTTTTCCGTCTTTTTACTTTGCGCATATTCCTCTATCTCATGTTCGATAGTGGTCCATTCCTTATGATACCGATTATACTCTTCGTCAGCGCTAACATCACTAATAACTCTATCATTATTATACCCCCCAGATGATTTAGCTAATTTTATTTTACGGTTAACAAACTCGGGGTCTTTAAACAAGCCGTTTTCAAGATCCTTCAAACTGTGCTCAATTTGTTTAGTCAGTTCTTTATTATAATCAATTTTTTCTAAAAAGCTCTTATTTTTTCTTGAAAAATATCTTTCCCAGTCTTGAGCAAAACGAGACTCAACTGCCGCCGTGCTAATAGTTGTGATTGCCTTCATTTCTTCTCGCCAAGATTTTAAAAATTCTCTCTGCTCATAACTAAGCTGATCTGATTTTTCCGGATCTGTTATTGAATTAATTGTTTTTTTCTCATAATCCGGTTTTTTATTCCAAGCGACTAATTGTAGTTTATCTCTTAAGGCCCAGCCATATTCATCTTTAATTGTCTCCGCGCCTGTCTTTTCGGACAAGATCATGACTCTATCTTGAAAATAAAAATGATCGATATTATTAAAATCAACTGAACGAACAGTATCTTTAGGATTATCTATTTTTAAAAGCGCTTCCCTTTTTCCTTCCGGAGTATCAGCGATTGCCTCTTCTTTCTGTTTATTTAACTCAACCAACTTAGTATCTAAAGTTTTTAAAAATTCGTCAATCTGAATAAAGTTGGCTTCACGGTTACTAATTTCCGAATCTTTTTTAACCGCTGAAAAATTAAGATCTTTTTTATCTTTTTCCGCAATTCCCATTTCGGCGCGCAAAGATTTACTTAACTCTTGAATTGTCCCGACTGCCTTATAGAGATCGCCGGTTGTCCCGACTTCTTCACTGCTTATTTTTTTGGCGCCTTTTTCTTTGGCCGGACCGCGACCGCCTGCCTTGCGGTAAGCCTTTACCTCCGGCTCAGCTTCGTTAGCCTCAAGCATGCCCTCAAAACTGGTGATGCCGTCATCCTCCTCTAAAATATCTTTTGAATCTTCATAGGCACCCTTTAATACTTCTTTTTTATTTTTAAAATCGCTTAGCTTATTTTTAGCACTATCAAAAGTTGAGCGCAAAGAATCACTCAACCCTTTAATTCTTTTTCTCTTCTCTTCTGTTTCTAAAATCTGGGCATTAATTTGCGCGAGGCTTTGTTTTTTCTCTTCTTCAACCGCCTTAATCTGCTCTTCTTTTTTTTGCTCTTTTCTTTGATTTAATTTGTCTAATAAAGACATAAATTTAAGTTAAATTTTAAAAAATATATTTATACGTTTATAATTTTTGGTAAAACCCTCTTTGTTCTTCCGGAAGCATGGCCGAGATTATTTCACCAAGTTTTTCGGTTTGTTCGGATAAAAAATGATTAACAAATTTAAAATTTTCAAATTCTTCTTGGGTTATTTCTTCGCCCACCTTTCTCTTTCTTATTACCTCTGTCAGAACATTTATGTCATAACCGATTGGCAACGCTCTTGGCTTGTACGGTTGTCCAATATGATAAATTGCTCCGGAATCTTTTAAGTTTTTAGTCATTTCTTGTATTCCCTGTAGGCTCTTTGATCCGGAAATTAGTTCAAGCGCGGTTGGGATAACCCAGGCGTTTTGGCGATAAGCCTCAACAAGTGCCCCGTTATCAACCTGACGCATTTTTCCTTCTTCGGAAAACGAATGAGCGGCCATCCACGGCGTACGTCCATTTTCCATTTGCCTATCAAGTTCGGTAAAATTTTCCGGACGAAAAACACCCGACTCAATAGTTACTTTCTTTTTCTCGCCCTCATTATTTTCAATGGTTTTAGTTTCATCTTTTTGTCCTAAGGCTGTAAAACGATCATAAAATAAAGTATTAACGCCGATATTTTGCGCTAAATATTTACTTCTTTTCATAAAAAGCTCGTTTCCGGTAACCTGTAAATTAAATTCGGGGCCAAGTGTTTTTAAAGCGGCGGGAACATCAAGATTATTCATGTGTGAACCGGTAATGATAAATTTATCTTCTTTATGTCCGTCTTTAAAATTTTTAAGTTCATCAAAGCCCTCAACTTCGTACTTCTTACAAAAGTTATTAATAATAAGCTCGCCATATTTAATTAGGCGGCCTGGTGTTTTTTCTTCTTTTTTCGATTCAACTGTTGCTTCTGTTTCTAACTCTACTTCTGGTTTTGCTTTTTTTGGAAAGGCAAATGTTTCAAAAAAATTGGGCATAACTTTAAATTATATTTTAATATTTAAATTATAACACATAACGAAATTAATAAAGAAACCTTGGTAAAAAAGAAGGGGTTGCAAATGTGAATTTGCTCCCCCTAAAATCGTTTCGTTACAGCTAAGCGCGAAGGAGCTTTTTGTAAGCTCTCATGGCTATCTTATCTGAAAAGTAGCCCACAAGCGGTTGCCCTCCAAAAGTGCATAAAGCCACAATCATAATGGCATAAGCCCGCGCCAAGAACCGATAAATGCTAAACTTTTTTTCCTTTTTCATGGCTCGATATATTATGTGTTTATTCTGACTAAATTATACTATATTTAATCTATTTTGTCAAGTTGATTTATCTTGACTCATATTATAATTTGTGGGAAAGTTTAGACAGCAATATTGCTAGAGCTTTAGTCTAAAAAGCTCGATAGACCTTTAAAATAAACAAAATGGAACTAACTCCGCAAAGAAGGCGCCGAATAAATGAGGCGCTATTTGATTATTTCGTAGCAAAACGCATTCTTCCTATAGGAGGAATCATTTCCGAGGATAACGTCATAGACGTTCGTATTATAAACGGCCTCGCGAAACAGTTAGACTGTAATTCAAAGGCATTGGACTTATCAATCAAAGCCTCCTGTCTAAGGATGACCGGAAAAAATAAGGAAAAGATAATTCCGAGAGCAGAAGAAGAAAAAGTGATGTTTGCAGTCGCTAAACGTAGAATTTTGGGGAGCAAACAGCCTCTAAAAGATCTTAAACGCGACCTAGGGAATCTGGCAGCCGAATTAAAAAAACAAAATTCTCCCGCTAAAATCAAGACCGAGGAGCTGCTTCGATTCTCCTATCCAATTTATATGACAGTATTCGAAGAAATATGTAATTCTTAAAAGCCAAGGTGAAACTTAACAAAGTTTCCTAAACGGGTAATTTTGATCCTCCAAATAATGGACTGACCAAAGAACAAGAACCGTTCCCTTCGCTAACAAAAAGGTGTTCCTCGCAGGACACCTTTTTTCTATTGACAAATTATAGCTATTATGTTAGCATAAATAGTTAACAAAAAGTTATCATAAACCGATCATTAAAAATTATTACTCATGAAAAAGTTATTCGTCTTTTTAGCGTTTTTGAGTTTAGTTATTGCTTGTAAAAAAGCATCAAAAACTTACAGTTACGAAACCATTAACACCGTCTATCAAAGCCTGCCAGACGTAGGTTTTGAATCAAACCGCTATGAAATAGCGAACTACGTTGGGAAAGAAAGGCAAGCCCTTCCTTTCTCTAAAAAATATATTACTTTGTTCAGAGAAACAGCTGCAGAGCATTCTACAAGCTCTGGTTTCCTTGAACTTTTTCAGGGATTACATACCGGAACAGAATCTTTCTGTTTTTTGAGTGATTTTAAAGAAATCCCCCTACTTAATCTTTACTTCGATGGCCAACCATTTACAAGGAGCGATACTGAAAACGCTGAACCGGGCAGAGCTCATTTATGGTTACAGGCAGTTGATTTAGACGGTAACAGTTTTTTAATAAAAGGCAAACCGTACGATTTTCATGCTGAACAGGCTGGCGCATTCATGAATGGCCAAATTATTTTTGACTATCTTCCTATTGATGGCGATATCCCTCTTGCTGCATGTAACTTAAAAGTGTGGGGCAAAAAGATTATTTTTCAGATTAGCCAGTCTCTCTCCTACGGAAAAAAAGCTTATGTAATTTTTAATCCAGAGACCAAAGAACTTGTATGCACAGATATTAAAAATGGCGAAGACAAATGAAAACAAAATGAGTGTTTGAATTAAAAAGGAACCAATTCCTTTGTGTTAAAACATTGTCCCTTCGCTTACAAAAAGGCCCTCGAATATTAAACTCGAAGGCCTTTTTTCTTACCTAAATTTTTTCAATAAATTACATCAACAACAATCCAACAATTAACAAGGCCACAATGTTTAATACTTTAATCATTGGGTTAATGGCTGGCCCAGCGGTATCTTTATAAGGATCGCCAACCGTATCCCCAGTAACCGCTGCCTTATGAGCATCGGAACCCTTGCCGCCAAAATGACCAGACTCAATATATTTCTTCGCATTGTCCCAAGCTCCGCCGCCCGAAGTCATTGAAACAGCGACGAAGATTCCGGTCACAATTGAACCAACTAATAATCCGCCTAGAGCTTCAACGCCGTGTCCGGCCCCGAATAAATTAAAGCCGAAACCAACAATGATTGGGGCGACAACGGGGATTAAAGCGGGGATAACCATCTCTTTAATAGCCGCTTTAGTAACGATATCAACGGTTCGTCCGTAATCCGGTTTTTGACTATAATCCATGATTCCTGGTTTTTCTTTAAATTGAGCGCGCACATCTTCAACAACGGAACCGGCTGCTCGTCCCACCGCTTTCATAGCCATCGCTCCAAATAAATATGGAAGCAAACCGCCTAAGAATAAACCGGCTAAAACAAATGGATTGTTAATTAAGAATTGAACGTTACCGCCCAAGTCTTTTATTTTAAATGTGAAGTCAGCAAATAACACTAAAGCAGCTAGTGCCGCGGAACCAATGGCATAACCTTTAGTAACCGCTTTAGTCGTATTTCCGACCGCATCAAGCGGATCAGTAATGTTTCTAACATCATCGCCTAATTCTGCCATCTCGGCAATTCCTCCGGCGTTATCAGTTATTGGACCGTAAGCATCAATAGTAACAATGATACCAGCCATTGATAACATGGCCATAGCCGCAATCGCAATTCCGTATAAACCAGCTAAAGAATAAGCGCTTAAAATAGCCGCGACAATAACGACAACCGGCCAAGCCGTCGACTTCATCGAAACCGCTAACCCGGCAATAACGTTTGTGCCGTGTCCGGTCTTTGAAGCTTCGGCGATTCCTTTAACGGGAGCAAAAGCAGTTGAAGTATAATATTCGGTAATAACAACTAATAAACCGGTAACTAATAAACCAACTAAACTCGCTAAATAAATTTTTAAACTCATTGCTGGGTCAGTGACAAACTTCATGGTAATCGGATAAAAAGCAATCGCCGCTAAAACACCGGCCGCAATTAAACCTTTATATAAAGCTTGCATGATATTTTTATTCTTGCCGAGTCGAATACAGAAAATACCGATGATTGAAGCGATAATTGAAACTGCTCCTAAAACTAAAGGAAATAAAATTACGCTCTTGGCATTCATGGCGCCACCGGCGACAAAAGTTAAAGAACCTAAAAGCATGGCCGCAATTGAAGTAACGGCATAAGTTTCAAATAAATCCGCGGCCATTCCGGCACAATCACCGACGTTATCACCGACGTTATCCGCGATAACCGCTGGATTTCGAGGATCGTCTTCTGGAATTGAAGCTTCAACTTTCCCGACTAAATCCGCTCCGACATCCGCCGCTTTAGTATAAATACCACCGCCTAAACGAGCAAAGATGGAAATTAAAGATCCCCCGAAAGCAAAACCAATAAGGGCATGTAAATCACCGGTTAAGAAATAAAAACCGGCCGTTCCTAATAAGGCTAAACCAACGACTAACATACCGGTCACACTTCCGCCACGAACCGCTACGGTTAAAGCTTTCTGTAATCCGCCGCGAGCGGCTTCCGTGGTTCGAACATTAGCGCGAACACTGACAAACATTCCGATATAACCGGTTAAAGCCGATAAGCCGGCCCCGATTATAAAGGCTAAAGCCGTCATCCATCCTAAAGCAGGAACAAGACCGATAATTAAAAATAAAATAACGGCCACAATTCCCACCGCCTTATATTGGCGGTTTAAAAAGGCGTTTGCTCCCGCTTGAATAGCACGAGCAATTTCTTTCATTTTTTCGTTACCTTCCGGTAGGCGGAGGATTGAAGCAATCATAATTGCTCCGTAGAGAATCGCCACAACGGCGCTTCCGAGAATTAAAAAATTGGTGAGCATAGTTTTAAATTAAATTTAAATTATTCAAATTAATATTTATTTTCGCAATTTTATTTTTCGCTTTTCACTTTCTTTTCCTTCTTCTCTTTCTTTTCCTTTTTTACTTTTTCTTCTTTTCCTTCTTCTTTAGTCTCCTCATTTGCTCCACTCTCTTCAACATCATTAACTTCATTATTAACTGCCTCGTCCATTATTCCTTCCTCGACCAAGGCTTTGTCCTCATCAACAATCGTCATATCCTCATCAACACCGATAACTTTTTTCTCACCTTCCGGACTGGCTTCAATAATATCAATTTTCCAATTAGTTAAGCGTGCCGCTAAGCGAACATTCTGTCCGTTCTTACCAATCGCTAAAGATAATTTATCAGGAGATACTTTAACAATAGCCTTATGTTCCGCTTCGATTAAATTAATATCAAGAATTTTTGCTGGCGCTAAGGCATTAGTAATAAATTTAGCCGGTTCATCGCTATATTCAATAATATCGATTTTTTCACCGCCTAATTCGCTAATAATTGTCTGGATACGTGAGCCGCGTTGGCCGACGCAAGATCCGACTGGGTCAACATTGTCTGTGTCTGTCCAAATCGCCACCTTTGATCTTGAACCCGCTTCTCGAGCAACCGCTTTAATCTCGACCAAACCGTTCGCAATTTCCGGAATTTCTAAATAAAACACTTTCTTTAAAATTTCCTCGCTGCGACGAGATAAAATAATTTCCGGACCCTTGTGACCTTCTCGAACTTCTTTAATATAAACTTTAACGCGATCATTTGGATTATAACGTTCGTTAAAAATTTGTTCTTCGGCTGGAAGTAAACCAATCGCTTTACCTAAATCAACAAAAACAAAACGTCCCTCGTGTCTTTGAACAATACCGGAAACAACTTCTTTTTCTTTGCCCTTAAATTCGCCGAAGATCATATCTCGCTCCATTTCTCTTAGTTTTTGAATAATAACTTGTTTCGCGGTTTGCGCGGCCATACGACCATAACTTTCCGGGATTGGCAGTTCAGTAATAATTTCATCACCAATTTTTGCCTCATGTTTTAAAATACCGGCCTCCTTAATCTGAATATCGGTTTTAGGATTAAATTTTTTCTTACCTTCTTCATAAATTTCCTCGTCAACAATATCCGGACGAAATTCCTGGCGAAATTCTTCCTTATGTAGATCTTTAGGATTTGGATTATAAAGGTTCTGAAGCATTTCCGCTTCTTCTTGCTCCGGTAAATTATCCACCACCGTTTTGACGTCGAATATTTCCGATTTTCCGCTAACGGAGTCGAATTTAACGCGAATGTTTTGATTACGTTCGCCGTAGTCTTTACGATAAGCAGCCGCTAAAGCGAGCTCAATTGCCCCGATAACGGACTGAAAATCTAAATTTTTTTCCTCACACAATTGCTTAATAGCATTGCTTATGTCTGACATATTTTTTAGTTTCCTAAATTAAATAAATTTTATGTAAAAAGCTAATTGTAGAACAATTAGCTTTCATAAATATAATAGCATATTTTAAGATTTTGTCAAAACTTTGTAAAGACCAGCCTAAATATCTTAGAGGTGTAATAAGTTCTTAAACTGTGCTACAATGAATGGGTCTGACATACATTAAAAAATAGCTTTAATAAAATAGTTAACCTTAACTTTAAATCATATGGAAAAATCATTTGACGACTTTATTTCTCATGACAAAAAAAGTTTTAAATGGAAATTGGGTAAAATATTAGCCTCGTCTTTATCGGGTTTTATCGCTGGAGTTATCGTTAGCGTTCTTTTTATTATCGCCATTTTCGACCTAACTTTAAAATAAACAAATTTCAAACATTTCCTTTTAAAAAGTAGACATTTTCATGCCTACTTTTTTTTATTTCGAAAGTTTAAAATTTATTTTAATAAATCATCTATCTTGCAGCCTAAAGCATCGGCGATTCTTTTTGCCGTTTCAACTCTTGGATCAAGGGTTGCTCCGGATTCAATCTTGGTAATTGTGTGTAAAGTAATATTAGCCAATTTAGAAAGCTTATCTTGTGATAATTCAAGCTTCTGGCGATATTTTTTAATGTTTTCCGCTAAAGGATTTGTCGTTTTTTTCATAGTATTGACGTTATAGTAAAACTTTACTATAATAAGTATATACTTAAATATTTACTAATAGCAAGCTTCCGCCTTAAATCTATAAAATCTATCAAACCAGATCGCAACTGAAACAATATTTTAAAGTATATCTGGTTTTTAAAAAAAATCAATTGAAATAAAAAATAATGAAAACGAATTTAAATTAACAATAAATATTAAAGCTTATGGCGTCGGTCGCAGAGTTAAATAGAAAGTTAAATAAATTAAATAAAATATATGAAAAATCTAAACAAAAAATTAATAGCCTCGACTATAATTTTCTCTATTGCCATAATAATTCTTGGCTAAGTTCAGCTAGCAAAGGCTGTGGCGACTGTAAATCTTAATCAAGCTGCGCCCTTTGCCATTTTAGCGGGTTCGGGAATCACTTTTACCGGAGCGGCTAATTCCAGCACGGTAAATGGCGATATCGGCACATATCCGACTTTAACTATTAACGGAATCGGAAATGTTGTTTTAAATGGAACAAACAGTCCGAGCAGTACTGTAGCCATTGCTCAGACCGCTTTAAATCAAGCTTATATAGACGTCGCGTCATCTACGCCGGCAACAACAATTACTTCCGACTTAGGAACATTTAACGGCGGAACTTTATTGCCTGGTGTCTATAATTCCGGTTCTTCTATCGGTTTAACTGGTACCGTAACTCTTGATGGTCAGGGTGATCCAAATGCCGTCTTCATTTTTCAAGCCGGCTCAACCCTAACTACGGCTTCCAATAGTACTATTAAGTTAATTAACGGCGCTCAAGCTTGCAATGTTTTTTGGCAAGTTGGCAGTTCGGCGACTCTCGGAACATATTCAACCTTTAATGGAAATATTTTAGCTTCCGATTCAATTACCGATAATGGCTATTCAACCGTTAATGGTCGCTTTCTTGCAAAGAATGCCGCAGTTACTTTAAACAATAGCGTGCTCACCTCGGCAACCTGCGCAACTCCCCACACTCTTCATGTTATTAAAAATGTTGTCGGCAGCACCGCACTTCCTTCTGATTTTATGATTGCGGTAAATTCTAGCAATTTTAGTACTTCCACTCTAGGAACTTCAACTCCGGGGACAGCTTATTCGCTTCTCGATGGAACATACACGGTTAGCGAAAGCGCTAATCCTTCATATACACAAAGTTTCAGCGGTGATTGTAATTCCAGCGGGCAAGTGACTGGTATGGGTGCCGATAAAATTTGTACTGTAACTAATACTTATATTACTCCAACCCAAACTTCAGCCCCAGTTAGCAGCGGCGGCGGTAGCGGCCCGGCACCGGTTACTCCGGCGATTGGCATTACTAAAACTGCCAGCCCCTTAGCCTTGCCTAATGGAAGCGGTCTAGTTACCTATAATTATACGGTTTGGAATGTTGGTAGAAACATTTCTCTAGCTAACGTAACTATTACTGATGATAAATGCGCTCCAGTAACTTTAGTTTCCGGTGATATAAATAATAATTTTAAAATTGAAGCGAATGAGACTTGGCAGTATACTTGTGCAACAACTCTAGCTAATACAACGACAAATACCGCGACCGCGACCGGTTATAGCGATGATGTTTATCATCAAAAAACAACCGCGACCGCGACCGCGACCGTTGTAGTCGGCGCTTCTTCGATAACTTCGATAACTTCGACATCAACGCCCGTAGTAACATCGATAGTAAAACCAGTAATAATTGCGACGACGACACCAATAACAAATTCAGCAACCAAAGTCATTCCTCTTTTTCCGAATACAGGAATTATTCCCGAAGGAAAAAATACTCCCTGGAATATTATTATTCCTATCGGTACCTTAATGTTAGTTTTAACTTCCTTGACTATTGTTTTAAAGAAAAGTAAAAATTAGTCTGTGTTTATTCGGTAAAAATTGTTAAATTTAGAACCAGAAAAGACCCCGCCTTGTCGGGGTCTTTGCGACTAATTCTGAAGTTATATGAAATTAAAAAAATCATTTAAAAAACCATTATTTATAATTATTGTTGTCGGAATTTTTTTATCCTTAATAATTATTTATTTTCTAATTCCTAATTTGCTCGCCTTGGGTGTTTCAAAAAAAACAAAAACATCGATTATTAGTCAGCAAATACAAATAAGTTCCAGCACGCCAATTCGTCTCAAGATCGTCAAAATTAATGTTAATGCTAATCTCGAAAGTGTTGGCCTGACGTCGTATGGGGCGATGGATATTCCCAAGGGCATGGCTAATGCCGCCTGGTTTAATCTCGGACCCCTTCCCGGGGATATAGGCAGCGCGGTCATTGATGGACATTATGGTTTTTGGAAGAATGGGTCTTTGGGAGTATTTAATAATTTATCTAAATTAACTATCGGCGACGAACTGTCTATCGATAATAAAAACGGCTCAACGACCTATTTTGTTGTACGGGCAATCAAAAATTACCGTCCTACCGACAATGCTACAAACATCTTTTTGTCAAACGACAATAAAGCTCATCTTAATTTAATTACTTGCGAGGGCGCATATAACAAAAACACCAAAAGTTATTCCTAGCGTTTGGTGATTTTTACTGATAAAAAATAAATTGAGTTAAAAAATTTTTTTTGCTATACTGCTTTTTGCATCCCTGAACATACGAAAGGGAGAAGAAAAATCAATTAATGAAAGGAGTGCTATTGTCCGTCTTGACCGTGCTATTACTGTGCACGGCTTGTAAAAAAAGTCTCGAAGAACCGAGCCCAATTACCATCATTGCGACGGTTGACTATGGAAATGGTGAAGTAATTCAATTAGTTTACCAAGGAAAGGTCATTTGGCAATCGGAACCAGGTATTAATTCACTAGCTTATCGCGAAGAAGGCGATTTTGTGTATGTGAATTATATCTCCGCTAATGGTAAGCCCACTTTTTTGACTTTCAAGAACGGACAAGTCGAAAAGATTTAAAAAATTAAATCTTTTTCGATTAAAAAGAGGGGAGCCAAAACGGTTCCCCTCAATTTTATTTCTATCTTAAAATATCAAACAATTAATTAGTATAGGTATTATAAGTTTTTACATCAACCGAATTATTAACCGCTTTACCTAAAGTAATTACGAGATATCTGGTAATCGCCCAGGAAAGTAAAATAATGACTAATCCAATAACCGCATTTCGGAGTAGAGCCAGCGCTTTCTTGGTCTGATCCTCATTGCCGGCCGCGGTCATATATTGGAAGCCGGCAAAAATAACTAAGGCAAAAAAGATTATTCCTAAAAAGCCTAAAACAATATTTATAACCCGCGCAATCGTATAGCGAATATCAGTCGGTCCGTTTCCGTTATCGCCGTAAACCCGGCCAACATCAGTTAGCCCTTCCTGGGTGTTTAACAAGGCGCTTCCGCCTGTATTAGACTGAGCCGAGACCAAACTCGGGGTCATTAATATAATTTGAGCCAGACTAAAAAAACTTAAAATCGTAAAAGCTAATAAATATTTTTTAGTGATTCTCATAATTAATTATGTTATAATTATAACTGTTAAAGGCTTATTCGATAAGCTGCTTATATTATATAAAAATAGGATAAGAAATACAAGGATAAACTTATGAGCATCTACGCTAAGGTCGCTAAAAATACCTTAACCCAAATAATCGGCAAAGTCGTTTCAACCCTGCTCGGTCTTGTGGCAATCGCCATGATTACCCGTTATCTAGGACCGGACGGATTTGGAAAATACACGACTATTACTACTTTCTTAGCCTTTTTTGCGGTTATTGCCGATCTTGGCTTGACCTTAGTAACCGCTCAAATGCTAAGCAATCCCGCTTATAACGAAAATGAAGTTTTAAATAATCTCTTTGGCTTACGTTTGCTTTCGGCCGTCTTTTTTATCAGTTTAGCGCCAATTATTGTCTTATTTTCCCCTTATGATAATACAATTAAACTCGGGGTTTTAATCTGCTCAACGGCTTTTTTCTTTCCCGCTTTAAATCAGGTTTTGGTCGGTTTATTCCAAAAAAAATTAAGCATGGGCCGGGATGTTTTAGCGGAATTAGCCAGTCGCTTAATCTTGATTATTGTTGTTATTTTGAGCCTCTCCTTTAAACTCGGTTTAAATGGAATTTTAATTGCTACCGTAGCCAGCGCGGCCGTAAATTTTTTAATCCATTATATTCTGGCTTGCCACTTTATTATTATTAAACCAGAATTTAATTGGCTGATTTGGAAAGAAATTATTAATAAATCTTGGCCGTTAGCGATTACCATTATTCTAAATTTAATCTACCTCAGAGCGGATACCTTAATTCTTTCTATTTATAAAAGTAGCAGTGATGTCGGTTTATACGGCGCCGCGTATCGAGTAATCGATGTTTTAACCACAATTCCTTTTATGTTTGCCGGAATTATTTTACCGATTCTAACGAGTGCCTGGCTCCAAAAAAATAAAGAATATTTTAAAAATGTTCTCCAAAAATCCTTTGATTTTATGGCCATTCTCGCCATTCCTTTAATAATTGGCTCTCAATTATTAGCGCGGCCCGTTATGAAATTTGTCGCCGGTTCTGGTTTTTCTGACAGCGGCAATATTTTAAAATTTCTAATAATTGCGGTCGCCGCGATTTTCTTGGGCACAATTTTTTCGCACGCCGTGATCGCGCTTAACAAACAGAAGAAATTAATTTGGTTTTACGTATTTACCAGTATCAGCTCTTTAGTCGCTTACTTTATTTTTATTCCTAAATACTCCTATTACGGGGCAGCTTCAGTTACTATTTATAGTGAAGTGGCCATTGCTATTTTTTCCGCGATCTGCGTTTATAAATACAGTAATTTCAAGCCGAACTTAAAAGTATTTTTTAAAGCCCTTATCTCCGCCCTTATTATGGGTACTTTTATTTGCTTAGTACCCGCTTATGATCAAAACAAATTAGGCGGACTGCTCCTTATAATTCTTCTGGGTATTGTTGCCTACTCTCTGAGTTTATATCTTTTTGGAGCAATCTGTGCTAAAGATATTGAAACAATCTTTAAGAAAGATCGCGGCGGTCATGAAATAAGCTATGATCCTAATTCTAATCACTAATAAATATGAAAACAATAACAAACTTTCCGGAAATAATATTTGAGAACGATGATTTTGTGGTAATAAACAAACCGGCCGGTCTGGCCGTTCATGGCGGCGGAAATATAACCGAGGAGACTCTCGCCGATTTATTAATAAAAAAATATCCCAAAATAAAAACAGTCGGCGACGATCCGACGCGTCCCGGGATTGTTCATCGTTTAGACAAGGAAGTGAGCGGGCTAATGGTGATCGCCAAAAATCAAGCCAGCTTCGATAACTTAAAAAAACAATTTAAAAAGAGAGAGATTAATAAGGAATATATCGGCCTTGTCTATGGCAATGTTCAAAATGAAGAAGGCGAAATAAATTTCCCGATTAAGCGCGCCAGCACCGGTCATAAAATGGCGGCCATGCCGATTCAGTCGGTCGATTTATTAAGTCGAAAAACCCCTACCACGCGTGACCGCGGAAATATTAGCGGCTCTTTTAAGGCGCGCGAGGCGCTGACCAGCTTTAAAATCTTAAAGAAATTTGTTAATTACACCTTATTAAGTATAAAAATTAAAACTGGCCGTACCCATCAAATCCGTGTCCATTTTTTTGCTTACGGATACCCGCTTGTCGGCGATCCCCTTTATAATACTAAGAAAACCCGAATTAAAAATGAAAAATTAAAATTAGGCCGCGTCTTCCTGATGGCCTGTCATCTCGCCTTTAAAGACCGGGAAGGAAACAAAAAAGACTTTAAAATTGAACTCAGCGATGACCTAAAAAAATTTTTGCCTCGCTGCTAAAATTAGCTTAAATTTTAGATTAATTTTATTTTTTTGACGTTCATCTTATTATTTACTATAATATAATAACAAATTAAAATATTTAATAATTAAAGAATTAATTAAAAAAAATATGAAACAATTTTTTAAAAAACTGGGAACTAAAGGAACTTTTAGTAAGATAGTTCTACCTATTTTATTAATCCTAATTCTCGCCGTAATCGGTTATTTTTCTTTCAAGAAAACCGATCATAATTTAAACGAGGCGCAGGCTAAGGCCAAAGCCGAAGACTTTGTCAATAATTATTTAATGGCCAGCGGCAATAAAGCCACAATCAAAGAAATCACTAGTGAATATGGTTTATACAAACTAAAAATTGATATCACTAGCGACGTAGTTGAATCATATTTAACAAAAGATGGGAAATTATTTTTCCCGCAAGCTTTAGACATTGCTAAAATCAGTGCCGGGAAAGGAAATACCGCGGCTCCAGCAAACACCGGAACACAGGCCGCTCCCGCCACGACCGTATCGCAAAAAAATGATAAACCAAAAATTGAACTATTCGTTATGAGTTACTGCCCATACGGGACACAAATTGAAAAAGGAATTTTACCGGTCGTTAAAGCGCTTGGTAATAAAATCGATTTCGAATTAAAGTTCTGCAGTTATTCAATGCATGGTGATAAAGAATTGGCTGAAAACTTAACTCAGTATTGTATTAATACTGAACAATCGGCAAAATTTAACACCTATTTAAGCTGCTTCTTGACCGCTGGCGATTCTACCTCTTGCCAGGCCTCAACCGGAATAGATACAAAGAAGCTTGCTTCTTGTGTTTCTAAGACCGATAACCAATATAAGGTAACTGAAAACGCTAAAAATAACGTTGGTTACCAGGGTACTTTCCCCGGCTTTGATATCTATAAAGCAGATAACGCAAAATATAATGTTGGCGGCTCTCCAACCTTAATCATTAACGGCGAAGAGATTCAAAGTGGACGTGATTCAGAAAGTTTATTAAAGACCATTTGTAGCGCCTTTAACAACGAACCGAAAGAATGTCAGACCGTCTTATCAAGTGATTCTCCGACTCCTGGCTTTGGAACAGCTACGCAAGCGGCTGGTAGTGGATCTACTGCGGCCGGTTGCGCCACTAATTAATTTTAAGCTCCGCACAGATAAAAAAACAGACTCCTTCGAGTCTGTTTTTTGTTGTAAAATATTTGAGTTTTTAATTAAATTTTTACTTAATTAAATTTTCGATTTCGCCTTTTAGTGTGACTAAGTTTCTTAGCCCAATAAACTCTCCAATTACTTTCCCTCCCTTGAATAATTTCATGTTCGGAATACTTTGAATTTGATAAGTTTCCGCTAAGTCCTGATTTTCTCCATCTTCCGTATTAACTTTAACAACTTTTAATTTATCCTTCATTTCAAGAGCTAAGTTATCTAAAATTGGCGCCATCATCTGACAAGGCATACACCAAGTGGCCCAAAAATCGACCAATACCGGCAATTCACTTTTTAAAACTTCCGTTTCAAAACTGCCCTTATTAACTTCTAATGCTTTAGACATAAATTTATATATTATTTTTTAATTATTTCTTTCATGATTTTAGCAATCTTTGTTTGATTGCTACTTTTGCTATCTAAAAAACAGTGATCCATTTCCTCACTAATAACTTTATCCATCAAAGAGGACATTGCCGAGCGGATTGCCTTAAGTTGCATAATCAAAGCGAAGCAATCCCTCTTTTTATCAACCAGCATTTTTTTTGATCCCTCAAGCTGACCGATAATATTATTAATCCTTTGTTCGGTTGTTTTTATCATACGTAAATCCTACCACACACCCCCCAGGGGTGTCAAGATATAATCTATCTTTTAATAATGAGCCAATAATTATAGTTGTCCTTATAAATATTTACATTTTTGAATCCGACCTCATAAGCAAGACCTAGTAACTCTTTTTTTCTAAAAGCATGATAATACCGCTGGCTCTTAATTTCGCCACGTGAATTTTTCCAAGGAAATAAAACATCCCCAAATTCTAATTTATTATTTCCGATTATTCGGTTAAATAATGTTTTAAAAATTAAGTGGCGATATTTCCGCTGCGACCACATATTCCAATTGCTAATTACTATTTTACCGTTAATGCCCATAAATTTGCTCATCTCTTTAACCGCCTTAACTCTTAATTCTCGACTGGGCAGATGCTGTAAAGTCGCTAAACAAAAAATGTAATTAAACTTTCGCCCTTTAATCTCTTCAGCCCTGTCTAAATTTAAAATATCGGAAACAATAAATCTATATTCCGGATAATTAACCCTCGCTAATTTAATTAGCTCTTCGCTATTATCAATTCCTAAATAATCGGTTTTCTGATCTTTTATCGTTTCAATCAGACGCCCGTTACCACAGCCTAAATCCAAAACCTTATCGCCATCTTTAATGTCAGAGGCCAGACTGGCGATTTCCGGCCAAATTTCCTTCTTTCTAGTCATGTTAAAATCGGCGGCAATATCATTGTAATTGTCGTGCACGATTCGAAGCAAGTTATCGCTCGTCGTTTTATCCATATTAAAAACTCAGATATTCCTTCTTTAAATAATCTTCTTTACCCGCTTCTTTATTCTTCTGCGCTTTTAAACAGCCATCGCACTTCCCGCACGGCTTAGCCGTTAAATCGCCAAAATATTTTAAGATATATTCTTGACGACAGCCAAGTTGATAAACATAATTTTCCATCTCGTCTAATTTCTCGTAAGCCCGGTTCGCTTTTTCTTTTAAGGCTTTAAAATCTAAGTTTAAATCTTCCGCTTGGATAAATTTTAAAATTTTAATTTCTGTACCTCGAAATGGCGGTCGATACTCGACCAATTCTTTTTCCGCTAATTTTTTAATCGCCCTAATCAGCGAATCTTTTTTAACTTTTAAAACAATCGCTAATTCTTCGGGATTAAATTCCCATCCTTTAATTAGTTCATGGGCATATTTTTCGCCTAATTTCTGAACTATCTCAATCTGGCTTTTCGCGCGCTTGCCTAAACTCTCCGTTATTTCCGCCCAATCTTTTTTCGCTTTTAAAAATGAGTTCGAGGTTTTCTCATTCGGTCTTCTAATATAGCCTTCTCTCTCTAAAATTTTTAAAATTGTTCCAATCGCCATTTCCGGAACATTTTCCGATAAATTCTGAGCAATCTCAGCGTAAGTAATTAAAAATGATTCCGTTTCATTAACCTCAAGACTCGCTTTCTGAACTAAAAAATCATAAACCTCAATAATCATCCGCGGCTCCGGGTTATCGCCTTTGATAAAAAATTCCCGCAAGTATCTATCCTGTTGATGATAAAATAATAAACAAAAACTGGGTTTACCATCTCGACCGGCGCGTCCCGCTTCCTGATAATACGCCTCAATCGTCCCCGGCAAGTCATGATGGATAACAAAGCGCACATCTTTTTTATTAATTCCTAATCCAAAGGCATTCGTTGCGACCACAACCTGGGCCTCGCCTTTAAGAAATTGTTCTTGAACCCAGTTTCGGCTCTCCGCGTCCATGCCGGCATGATAAGCAACCGCTTTAATATCATTATTAATTAAAACATCTAAGATTTCATCGGCCTTCGCCCGCGTTCCGACATAAATAATACCCGATCCTAAATCTGGATTTGTCGTTAAAACATTAACTATGTTTTCAATTTTTTGTCCGTTGGCCGAAGGGACAACCGCAAACTGTAAGTTCGGCCGTGCGAATCCCGTAATTACTAATTCCGAATCTTTTAAATTTAGTTGTTTAACAATATCGTCTCTAACTTCCGGTGTGGCCGTGGCCGTTAAAGCCACAACCGTCGGCAACCCGACATATTTAATTGCCTCCTTTAGTCGTAAATAACTAGGCCGAAAATCATGCCCCCATTGGCTGACGCAATGTGCTTCGTCAATCGCAAATAATGAAACTTTAATACTTTTTAATTCTCTTAAAAATTCTTGATTATAAAACCTCTCGGGTGCAATATAAACGATTTTATAGCGCCCATGTCGTAAAGCCTCAAGACGATTAGTCGTTTCTTGCGGCGAAATAGAGGAATTAATAAAAGTCGCCGGGATTCCTACTCTTTCTAAAGAATCAACCTGATCTTTCATTAAGGCAATTAAAGGCGAAATAACAATTGTAATGCCCTCTAAGATTAAAGCCGGTAATTGAAAAATTAACGACTTCCCGCCGCCGGTCGGCAAAACAACGACCGTATCTTTATGGTTTAAAATATTATCAATGGCTTTTTCTTGCCCAGGCAAAAAAGATTCATATCCGTAATGAATCTTTAATAATTCGCATAATTGTTGTTTTTGTTTCTGAATCATTGACAGAAGAGATTAAATATGATAGTATAATTTGATTAGTTAAACGTTCTTTCATCTAAAAATTATAGCTCATGACAAAATTTGTAAAATTTTTCAAAACATCCCCACTCACTCGTGTACAGCTTGCCATGCTTTTAGCTCTTCTAGTGCCTGCTTGCACATTAATTATCGGCGGTATCTATGCATTTGTCACAAAACCCAAAGATTTTACCTATTTGATTTTTGTCGCAGTGGGTATTCTGGCTATAGGCATAATTATGATTTTGGTAAATCCGAAAGCTTGCGAAAACTGGTGGGTTGCCAACATCCCTGACGACAAGGAGATTTAAAGCTCCAGAGACTTACTACAAGCTGCACAAAACATCGTGCAGCTTTTTATTTACCCAAATCCTGACAACGCTTTTTAAATATCGTTAAAGCATTCTTAAATAAGAAGGCAATCGTCATCGGACCAATTCCGCCCGGAACCGGCGTGATATAAGAACCCTTATCTTTAACGGAATCAAAATCAACATCACCTTGCACTTCTTCGCCAACCTGCGTAATCCCAATATCAATAATAACCGCGTCCTCTTTAATCATTTCTTTTTTAATAAAATGCGGCTTTCCCAAAGCGGTAATTAATAAATCCGCTTCTTCCGATTTTTCACTAATTTTTTTAATTCCCATTTCCTTTAATAAATCCCTAACGCTATTTCCGAATATTTCGGAATTATATAAAACACAGGCACTCTTGCCACTCGCCTTAAATTTTATTTCTTCTAAGCAGGCCCTAATAGAAGCTAAAACCGGCGACATTATATATTTCGGATGAGCAAGCTGAAATCCGTCGACATCTTTTTCCGGATCAAGGATTTCAATAATTTTATCGGTATTAAATTTTTCCGGTAAGGGTAACTGAATTAAAATTCCATCAATCGTTTCATCGGTATTTAGAAAAGAGATAACTGAAATCAATTCTTCTCCCGGAACGTCGGCATCAAGACGATAAATATGCGTATCAACGCCCACTTTTTTCGCCTCCCGTTCTTTTAAAGAAACGTAGAGCTTCGAATCTGGCCTCTCGCCGACTAAAATAATCGCTAAGTTCGGTCTTAACCCTTTATAAAAATAAATTTCTTGCGCGATTTCGTCCTTAATTTGCTCGGCAATTTTTTTACCGTCAATTTTTTTAATCATAATAATTATTTAGTCGGAATTGGAAACTGATTACACAACTCTTTAACCTTTTCTTTTAATTCGCTTAACTTTTCTTCATTATCTTTATTTATTAAAGCCTCGTCCATAAACTCAACAATCAAACGAGACTCATTTTCTTTAAAACCACGCGTGGTTACCGCCGGTGTGCCGATTCTAACGCCCGATGGATTCATCGGCGGGTTTGGATCGTTCGGAATAGTGGAACGGGAAACGGAAATCCCAATTTTTTCCCATGTCGTTTCCGCTTCTTTCCCGGCTAAGCCTTTTCCGCTTAAATCAACAACCATCAAATGATTATCCGTTCCTCCTGATACAATTCGATAGCCACGTTTAATAAATTCGCCGGCCATCGCTTTCGCATTTAAAATTATTTGTTTCGCATATTCCGTAAATTCTGGTCGGAGCGCTTCTCCGAAAGCCACCGCTTTAGCGGCCGTAATATGGTCATGTGGTCCGCCTTGCATGCCCGGGAAAACGGCCATGTCAATTTGCTTGGCGTATTTTTCCTTACACATAATGATCGCCCCACGGGGTCCACGTAAAGTTTTATGGGTTGTCGTGGAAACAACATCAAAAATCGGAACAGGATTCTTTAGTTGTTTAGCGGCAATTAAACCGGCAATATGAGCAATATCCGCGAAGGTAAAAGCACCGATTTCATCGGCAATATCTTTAAATTTCTGCCAATCTATTTCTCTTGAATAAGCACTGAATCCGGCCACAATCATTTTCGGTTTTTCTCTTAAGGCAATCTCACGAACTTCATCCATGTCGATTATTCCCGTTTCCGGATTAACACCATATTGAACAAAATTATATAAGCGACCGGAAAAGTTTACTTTATGACCATGCGATAAATGTCCACCATGATCTAATTTTAAACCTAGAACCTTGTCGCCCGGATTTAAAAAAGCCATATAAACGGCCGCATTGGCCGGCGAACCGGACAAAGGCTGGACATTAACATGCTCCGCATCAAATAATTTTTTCGCGCGGTTAACGGCGATATCTTCAACCTCATCAATAACATAATTTCCGCCGTAATAACGATGTCCGGAATAACCCTCACTGTATTTATTGGTTAAGACTGTCGCCATGGCTTCTAAAACCGCCGGAGTGACATAATTTTCCGAGGCGATTAATTCTAACTCTTCATTCTGTCTTTTTTCTTCTTTTTGAATTACCGCAAACACATCCGGATCTTGCTTTAATAAATGTTCGTATTGCATATTATTAAATGTTAGGAATTTACTTGTTAAAGGCAAATAAATTCAAGGTCTTTTATTAATTTTAGGCTAAAGAGAGGGCTTTGTCAAAGTCTTAATTTACTTGATTTTTCGAAATAAAGGCCCGTAAAGATCCTCTTTTATATCAATTTTTAACTCATTTTTATTGGTCTTTTCGCAAAATTCAATCGGCGCCTCATTAATTATCGCCAAAGGTTTTCGCTCATCTCCTTCTCCCATACACAATACCGCGGCTGTCGCTAAGCTATCGACGACGTCGACTCTTTCGTAGACAAAAGGTCGATTAAAGATATCGGTCTTGCCTTGATAGTTCTTTAGCCCTTTAAAGCCAGCATAGCCCAAAGAGACACCAACAACACCGGCTCGAAGGGGCAGACAACGGCTATCAGTGATAATAACCCCGAGGTCTTTGAGCTTATATTTATTACAAAAATGCTTTCTAATCTCTAATGCTGTCTTATAGCTATTCTTCGGTAAAAGAATTAGATTGCCGTCGGCATTACTTTCATCAATCCCGGCATTAGCCATCGCTTCCCCATTTTTAATTGTGAGATATACATACTTAGTCGCAATAACTTGATCACTTTCTTGTTTTATCAACTTAGCTTTAGCTTTTTCGTCGACATATTTTATTATCCTTCCTTCTGCCAAAGCGACTATTTTAGAAGTCACAACTAAAACGCTCTTTTCTTTCATAACCGGTAAATACTTTTCAATAAAAAGAAGTAAATTCTCTGATGGCTCAAATATTCGAGTTTTAATTGCTTTAATTTTCATATCAATAATAATTAACTAAATAAAAACGCCCCCGGAAGGACGCTTTAAGAAAAAACAAAAAGTGTTCCGGGTTAAAAGTTCAAACGAGCTGAAGTAAAGCCTGACCAAGTTGTGATGTTTTTAGTGATTAACATAATACTATTATCGCATATTTATTAAGAGATAACAACTGTATGTCTAAAAAATTAAATCCCCTTAACCATATAACTATCGCTAAGCTTATAGCCAAATTTTCGATAATACCCCCTAACCCCGACTCCTGAAATAACCGCTATTTTATTGGCTAAATTGTCCTTAGCAATCTTTTCCGCTTCCGCCAATAATTTTTTTCCAAGTCCGCTATGTTGGACTTTTTTAATATTTCCAATCGAAACTAATTGACCGTAAACATGGAGTTCACGAATTATGGCTGGTGCAACGCTACTGATATTATCAATTCTTAAACGACAAAACCCATACAAAACTTTCCCGTCCTGGCTATCGGCGCTAATAAAATGTTCGATTCCCTTTGAAGCGGGATAGCTCACAATATTTATTTTCGGATCAACTATTAACCCGTCTTTAACTTCCCGGCATCTGATACAATTACATTTTACCCCACGATCTTTCATAATCTGGCGTAAATTAGTAATTTTATTACCGGCAACAATCGACTCGCTTGGAATATCTCGAATTAATCTTATAATTCGCACATAGGTTGGCACTACCTCTTTACACTCGACAATAAGTTCTTGCAATTGTTTATCGGTGTATGGCTTATATTTCCCGGCTTTATACCATCTATATAATAAACTCCCCTTTGTGACGACGGTCGGATAAAATTTAATTTGATCCGGCTGAAAACGTTCATCGGAAAATAATTGCTTAAACATTTCCAAATCTTTTTTAGGCGTTGCCCCCGGAAGGGCTGGCATTAAGTGGTACGTAACCTTAAAACCATATTCTTTTAGGAGTCTCGTCGCTCTAGCAATTTCTTTTACCCCGTGACCGCGCTTATTTAATTTTAATATCTGATCATCAATCGCTTGGACGCCAATTTCCACTCTCGTACAACCAAGTTCACGCATATTTATTAACTCGTCATCATTAATATAGTCCGGTCGGGTCTCTAAAGTTAAGCCGATTATATTATATTTAGCGGTTTCATTTTTTTTCTGCTCTTTTTTTAAAATCTCTTTTAATTTAGTAAGGCTTAAGTTCTGAGGATAAACCGCTTTCAGACTGCTTTTAAACTTTTCAAGTTTTTCCGGTCTTTTCAAATTAATTTTTAATTTTTGATAGTCGTTAGCGGCCGCAAAACAATTAACAATGTACCAATATTGATAACGCTTCGGTAAATAACTCCAAGTCCCGCCAATCACAATAATTTCAATCTTGGTTGGCTCGTGTCCATTATTCTCAAGAGCGTGCAAACGAAGCGCCACTTGTTTATAGGGATCATATCCGCATCTGATCGCCCGCATAACGGCCGGTTCATTCGAAAGATAGCTGGCCGGAACATCGCTTTCGTGCGGACAATAAGCACAATTACCGGGACAAGGATATGATTTTGTTAAAACCGCTACCGGAGCAATCCCCGACATGGTTCGAACACTTCTTTTTCTTAAAACCATTTCGAGCGACAAATTTGGTTTTATTTTTTTCTCCAACAACAAAAGACGATATTCTTTTAAAATATCCGAGTTTAAAATCTCTTTTAATTTAAATCTCTTGCAAAGTTCACGCTTAATTCCCTCGAGTTCATCTCGAGTTTTTATGTTCTTATAGTATTTTTCAATTAGTTCTTTTATTGCTTCCCGCATATAATTAGATTATAATAAAAACATTGGTATAAATAGGATAGCGCAATTTCACTAATTAAACAATATCTATATGAAAAGATTAAGTCTAAAAATTACTTTATTATTAGCCCTATTAATCCTTCCGGTCGGGATTGTGCACGCCTCCGGATTAGAGGCGGGAAACAATGTTTACGTCACAAAGGATCAAATTATCAGCGGTAACTTCTTCGCCACCGGAGACACAATCACAATCGATGGAACGATTAATGGTGATTTAATCAGTGCGGCTAAAACTATCAATGTTAACGGCCATATCGATGGCGATATAATTGCTATTGCTCAAAGTGTAAATGTTAATGGTGATGTTGGGGGAAATGTTAGAGTTGTGACCAATTCTCTAAATTTAAACGGGAGTGTTGGTAGAAATGTCAGTGCCGCTTCTAACGATATAATCATGGGGCCAAACTCAAATATTGGCTGGGATGCCTTAATTTTAGCGGTCAACACGGAAATAAGAGGAAATATTACGGGCAGCTTAAACGGCCGAATTGTTCAGGGTTTAATCGCCGGTAAAATCGGAAAAAATGTTGATTTAACTTTAGCTAATTCAAGCAAACAATCTTTAATTGTTTCCCCTGAGACCGTTATTGGCGGGGATTTTAATTATACCTCAAATAACACCGCCAATATTTCCGACAAGGCCAGCATCACCGGAAAAACAACCCAGAAAAATTTACCGGCCAAAAACATTAATTGGCTTCAAATCTATTTATGGGCTAACTTATTTTCAATATTTTCCGCTTTAGTGGTTGGCTTAGTAATAATTTTTATTGGGAAAAATATAAGTTCTAAAATATTAGCCAAGATGGAAAAAAATCCGTCTAAACTAATTTTGCCGGGTATCGTTCTTTCTTTAATTTTACCGCCAATCGCTTTATTACTACTATTTACAATTATTGGAATACCTTTAGCAATAATCACCATTGCCTGGTGGTTAATTATGGCCTATATTGCAAAAATATTAACGGCGCTATTAGTCGGACAATTAATAATTAAAAAAATGAGCAAAAAAGACGAAGCTTCTTCAATTATTTCTCTAATTCTAGGAGTTGTTCTTTGCTGGTTATTATTTACAATTCCTTTTATCGGCTGGATGCTAAGTTTAATCGCCATCTGGCTCGGTTTAGGGGGAATATATTCATATGCTTCAAATCAACTCCGAAATATTTAAGGCTTACGACATCCGCGGTATCTACGGAAAAGACTTTGATAATGAACTGGCCTATCTTTTAGGCTTAGCCTTTATCGAGCTTAGAAATAGCGATCCTGATTTCCAGGTCGGCAAAAAAATGAAAATTGCGGTTGGCATGGATATGCGCCTATCCTCACTGGCCTTAAAAGAAAACTTATTACGCGGTCTAGTCAGCGCTGGCGCCGATGCACTTGATTTAGGTCTTGTTTCAACACCAACGTTTTATTTCGCCGTCGCGAATTATAATTATGACGGTGGAATCATGATTTCCGCTTCTCATAACCCAAAAGAGTGGAATGGATTTAAAATGGTTAGATCGAATGGCGTTCCGGTCAGCGGTGAAACGGGAATAAATTTTCTAAGAAATAAAATAATTGAAAATCATTTTCAAGCTTCGCTAACACCAGGCAATATTATTGAAAATAAAGAAGCTTTAAAGGCCGAAATCCTAATGATAAAAAATCAAACTGACTTTTCTAAAATTAAAATGCTTAAAATAGCAATTGATACTGCAAACGGCATGGGCGCGGAATATATCGAAAAAATATTTGCCCTGTTTCCTCATGATCTTTTGCGTTTAAATTTTAAACTGGATGGTAATTTCCCGGCTCACGAAGCTGATCCGCTTAAAGAAGAGAATCTCGTTGAGTTAAAAAAGGAAGTTTTAAGTAAGGGGGCAGATTTAGGAATTGCCACTGACGGTGATGGTGATCGGATATTTTTTGTCGACAATTTAGGAAATACTATTAGCCCGGCCCTGATTCGCGGTTTACTGGCCGAAATATTTCTTCGGGATAAGCCGGGGGCAAGAATCGGCTATGATGTTCGCCCAGGAAGAATAACTAAAGATTTAATTGTCGAAAATGGTGGTATCCCGATCTTAACCAGAGTTGGCCATTCTTTAATAAAAGAACAAATGATTAAGGAAGACATTTACTTTGCCGGAGAATCTTCGGGCCATTTTTATCTTAATGCCCCCACGGGTTGTTTTGAATACCCAGGCATTATGATTTTAAAAATTTTAACTTTATTTTCCGAAAGTAATCAAAGCGTTTCCGACTTTATAAAACCCTACGATAAATATTTTGCCTCCGGTGAAATAAATCGCACGGTTGTCGACCCGGAAGAAGTATTTGCGAAAATAATTCAAAAATATTCGGACGGAATAATCACCAAATTAGATGGCGTCAGCGTCGACTACCCCGACTTCTGGTTTAATGTTAGAGCCTCTAATACGGAATCAAAAATGCGTTTAAATCTTGAAGCCACCAGTGAGAATCTAATGGCCGAAAAAAGAAATGAAATTCTCGCTTTAATGACTTAAATGACTTAGCAAACCGCTTAATCAAAAATATATTTACAAAAAAACAGAGTTATAATAAACTCTGTTTTTTTATCTCTTTTTTTTACAAGCAAGTCTTTACTTATTTTCTTTCAACTTCGATTGTGCATTTCGCCATCAAAGCCGCTAAAGCGCCAACGGCGGCCAAAACCGGCGCAAAAAATGCCCCAATAACCGCGAAGGTGACCGGTATTTCCATCATCACTTTATCTTTTTCATTTTTAATAATAATGCGGCGAACATTACCCTCTTTGATTAATTCTTTTATTTTCGTTAAGAGTTCATGCCCATAGACTTTAAATTGCTCTTTAGTTGATTCTTTAGTTGAATCTTGCGTTGCTTTTTTCGCCGACCCCTTCTTTGTTGATTGTTTTTTCATAAAATTAATAATTAATATTAATAAGCTAATATTTTTTTATTTTATAAGCCTCTTTAATATATTGCTTTAAATTTCTTTGCGCATTAAAATATGACGCATTGATTGAAATTGTATTTCTCATTATGCCGGCCCAGGTTTCCGGGTCTTTATAAAACAAAGGAATAATTTTTTTGGAAAGTAAATTATATAAATTACTGTCGATTTTTTCTGGATCACTAGCCTTAGCCCTTTTTTCAATAATTGCCCAGCCAGTTATTCCTTCCCGATATCCTTCTGGCCACCAACCGTCCAAGGTACTCAGCTGTGGAACTCCATTGTGAGCCGCCTTCATCCCGCTCGTTCCGCAAGCCTCAAAATATAATGCCGGCGTATTTAACCAGAGATCAACCCCTGAAACCAATAGCTTTGCTTTGTCCAAATCGTAATTTTCTAAAAAAACTATTTTAATCTTTCCTTTTAATTTTCTTTTTATATTTAATATATCTTTAATCATCCTTTGCCCTTCTAAATCATTGGTGTGAGCCTTGCCGGAATATATTATCTGTATTTTACCAACCTCATTATTAATTTTAATCAGTTTTTTGAAATCATTTAGTAAAAATTCCGGTCTTTTATAAGAAGTGAATCGGCGCGCATAACCGATCGTAAAAACATTTTCACTCAATTTTACACGAGAAATCTTATTTACATAATCAATTAATTTTTTCTTGGTTTTCTTATGCGCCGAGGCTATTTCCGTTTTTGATATTTTTATTGCTTTAACTAACTTTGAATTATCACTCCGCCAATTAATAATATATCGATCGTAGAGTGATTTAAATTCCTCCGCCGTCCAAAAAAGTGAATCAACACCATTGGTATTACTGTTAACATTGAAGTTTGGATAAAGTCTATTAACCACAACCTGGTGTAGTTTAGAAACAGCATTTACATAAGAACTAAAATAAAAACCTAAAAGTGTAAAATTAACCCAGTCATCACGAAAAACTTCTTTTAATTCCGCAGGAAAATCAGGTTGATAGTCTAGAAATTTAATCCTCTCAAAAATTTCTTGCGAGTGCGGTATTGAAGTATGGGTCGTAAAAACGCAATAATCGCGCACCTCCTTTAATTTAGTCTTAAAATCCTTTTTCTTTGATTCTAAAAAAAGTTCTAAGGCCGCTAAACTGCCATGTCCCTCGTTTAAATGAACTTTACTAATATTTTTATAACCAAGCGCTCGTAAAATTTTAACTCCGCCGCGACCAAGAACAATTTCTTGTTTTAAGCGATAATCCCTGTCTCCGCCATAAAGACGCCCGCTTATTTTTCTTATTTCTTTTGAATTTACTTTTAAATTGGTATCTAAAAAATATACCGGTATCTTAAAGCCCTTCTCGCCGCTTATTAAATATTGCCAAACACCAATTTTAACTTTTTCTTTTCCGATACAAATTTCCGCTGTTGTGCTTAATTTTTTTAATTTTGAAAAATCCGAATTCATATCCGGTCTGGCAATTTGCTTATTTAAAAAACTTATTTTTTGTTTTAAATACCCCTCGGGATTTAAAAGCGTAATTCCAACCATGGGAAATTTTATTTCCGACGCCGCCCGCAATAAATCGCCCGCTAAAACCCCTAAGCCACCGGCATAGGTCTTTAAGCTGTTTTCAAGCGCAATCTCCATGCTGAAATAAGCAACCTTGGTATTTTTTAAACTATCTACCATATTAATTAATTTTTATTTAAGCCATTATATATTTTACTCGTCTTTGTCTTCCTTAGCGCCTTTAGAAACTGCGATTTTAATTGTCGGTTAGCGATTAAGAATTTCGCCGGACTTAATTTAAATAATACTCCGACTAAATTGCGCAGCAACTCATTCGTCCATAAACCGTAGTTATCAAATATATAATTTTGTAATTTATTTGTCTCAATCGCCGTAATAACGCAACGCTCAAAGCTATCAAGAGGCACCTCAACCAATTTTTCGCGACGTTCAATACTTATCGCTTTAACGCCGCATTGGCGCTCACAAACGCCGCAGCCAATACAAATATCTTTATCAACTACCGCTTTTTTATTAACTATTTTAATCGCCTCAACGGGACACTTAGAAACACAGACACCGCAGGCGACGCATTTTTCACTATTAACGTGTGCAAAAAAATTACTGTTTATCTTTCTTCGGTAACCTATTTTTTTATAGGCTTGAATGGCCTCACAACAACAGCCGCAACAATTGCACATCCAATTCACTTCGTTTTGAACATTGTCTCCGATTTGAACTAAACCATAATCAACGCATCGGTCTAAAACCGCCAGCGCCTCTTCTTTACTAATTTTCTTGGCTATCTGGTGTTTAACTAAACTTTCGGCTGCCGTGTTAAAAGTTAAACAAACATCTTGCGGGGCCTGGCACGCTTTTCCCACGTGTTCCATTTTATGACGACAATAACAAGTTCCAACCGTAATGCAACTTGCGGAATTAATAATATGAGTCGCTCTTTCGTAATCAAGAACTTCGGATTGGTCTTTATTTTGAATTGTCTTTTCGTGTACCATCGTCCGCGCAATTGGCGTTTTTTGCATCAACACTTTTTCAACAAAATCATCCTCTTCATTAATATAGTTATAAAATAATTCTGATAAAACTTTGCGATCAAAGCGCCCGTCGGTCCGCATTAAAGCAAACTCAAAAAACCCGGCCATCGTCGGCGCTAAAACATAAGTTTGCACACCATTATCGTTCATGTCTAATAAAAGTCCTTTATCCGCTAGCTCAAAAAGAATTTTATTTGTTTCTATTTCTGATAATTTCCATCTGGCTGCCGCCTCACTCACATCGAATGGTTTAATCGGCAAAAGAGAAACTTTTTCCGCTTCTTCCGCGGAGAACAAAATTTCTAAAATTTTATAAAGCGACTCCGAGGCTGGCGCACCCTGCGCATTCATATCCAATCGCTTTTGAAGTGCCAAGTAGCTCTTTGAAGTAATGTGTCCCATAAAGTATGTTTTTATATTTTAATTATAGCATGTTATAATATGAAAAGAGCTCTAGTTTAATTTGTATAAACCAGAGCTCTTAATTCGCTTGCTACTTAACTACTGCCCATGTGCCAGATTTTTTAAATCTTACAATTGCGTCATAAAGATAGCGGTAGTTTGTCTTATGTTCATTAATGAATTCTTTTACCACAGAATAATCAACGTTATCAATTTTATAAGAACACCCTTCGTGGCCCCACGAAATTAGATCGTCGAGAAATTCATATTTTATTCCCCAATGTAATAAAACAGTTATACTGTTTCCTTCCCTTAAAGATTCGGATAATGGGATTGTTCCGTCCGATAAACAGGGGCATATAAATGTTGCCCAAGCTCCACCGTGATTTTCTTCCGTGAATGCATAAAACTTTCTGTCTTTGCGAAGAGTTATTTCCTCGAGAACTCTACCGAAAGCCTCTGATTGCAAATTTGAACCAAAAAAGGTCGGAAAAGAATCAACGAATGTTGCATTAAATGCAGTCTCCAAATTCTTTAAAATTTCTGAATTTTTCATTTTTCAATCGCTTGGCTCTCCTTTTGAGCCTAATACTTGTTATACCGCTTCCGTAAAACAAGGTTTATATTTTAAATAACTGGTTTCACAATATCATTTTTTATATTATTTGTCAATTATTTCTCATTTCTTCTGGGGTTAAAACAAAAATAATCCCTAAAAAGGAGTTATTTTAGCTAATATTAGGGTGGCTAATCGCGAGTTGGAAAACTTATTTGATTAATTATTTGATTAATTTACCATGAAGCTCCTTTTGGTAGTGTCCTTGAAAGCACAAAAAGGGCGAAAAAGCCAATTACAAACAACCAGATAATAACTAAAAAAATCTTTCCTATTACATACCAAAACTTATTTGCTGCTTTATTTTTTAAAATAAAATTCAAATCTGATGTTGTTTCTATGTGTTTATCTGCTTTTTTTTGCGTATTCCAATAAATAGCATAAATTATTGGCGCCAAAATGATAATCAAAATTTCTTTCATAAAAATTATATATTAAATCTTTAATTAATTATAACAATATAACCATCAAAACTCAATAATAATGTCTTTCGATGTAAAGCAAAAATAACCCCTAAAAAGGAGTTATTTTTGCTAATATTAGGGTGGCTAATCGCAATGGTTGGGAAAATTTTTTGATTAAGTATGTAATTTAACCCAGCTTACTAGGAACGATTACTATGTTTTCTTCCTTGAAGACAATATATTGATCGGAAAATTCGGAAAATTCTGAATCATTATTAATAATAACGCCATCGTGCTCTTTTAATAAATCTTGTCGATTAAAACCAGCCCATGATATTTCCATTAGTTCTGCATGGCTATTAAGTTTGAGTGGTTTTTGTATTTTTACAAAAGCATTAAACGTTTTAACTTTATCGCCGTTCACTGCAATATATTTCTCTTTATCTAAAATAATATTTTCATTTTCTGTAGAATCTTCACATAGAAGTTTTTCAAACCTATCAATGTCGTCTTTATATTGGTTATTATAAAAATCTACAGTTGCTTGCTTATTTGATGAAAAATAAATACCAAACGAGTTCCAGTCATCGGTTCCCTCATTCAACTTTAAATTTGAACCGACTATTTCTCTTTTAAGTGTTGAGTGAAATAACATTAAAGGCTCTTTATTATCTTCATGAACGGCAACGCTTTCCTGAAACCATTTTATAAAAGCCGCTGTCTTTATCATCTTCCAATATAATTCGTTTTGATAGTGAGAAATTGTGCCGTCGGGAGCTAAAAGAAGACCTTCTTTATTTCTATTATGTTGTTCTATTTTTATTGATTCTGCCTCTTGAATAATTTCCTGGGCTGGATTAACAATTTTCTCTTGCTTTGTAGCCTGATTTAGATCATTATTATATTTTTCCATAAATAGTGCTTTAAACTTATTTGTAAATTATAGCATCATAACGGTAAAACTCAATATTATTTCTTATATAACAGAAAAAACGAGCTTTAAAACTCGTCTTTTCTTGTTTGGGGTGCCTACTGGGAATCGGACCCAGGATAACAGGACCACAACCTGCTGTGTTACCATTACACCATAGGCACCATGATTGTTTCTTTTATTCTTATTCTGTTTTGAAACGTACGCCCGGGGGGAGTCGAACCCTCGTCTAAAGCTTAGAAGGCTTCCGTTCTATCCGCTGAACTACGGGCGCATACAATCTATTCTCGCTAACATTTCCTTATAATAATAGAATTACTATTTCTTGTCAATTTTTCTTTGTCTTAAGGCCTCAAAAACAATAATCGCCCCGGAAACCGACACATTTAAAGAATCGACTCCCTCTTTCATATTAATCTTAATAACCTTATCCGCGCCCTTTAACCACGTCTCAGACAAACCTTTATCTTCTGATCCTAAAACAATCGCGCAAGCCTGATTATAATCTGCCTTTAAATAATCAATCGACCCTTTTGTCCCGGCCGCGAAACTTTTAATTTTATTCTTTTTTAAAAAAGCGGCTGTTTCTTTTAATGATAAATTAAAAATTGGTTGAAAAAATATTAAACCTTCGCTCGCTCTAATAACATTAGGATTATAAATATCAGTTTGTCCTTCATTAATAATAATCGCCGCAACCCCGGCCGCATAGGCCGTTCTAATAATCGCCCCGATATTGCCTGGTTTTTCCACTGCCTCTAAAATAATAATCAAAGATTTCCTGCTTAGCTTTATTTTTTTTAAATCCAACTCCGGTTTTTTAATTAAAGCTAAAAATCCGTCCGGATTTTCTTTATAGCAGATTTTTTTAAACACTGCCTCGCTAACTTCAATTTTTTTCCGCTCATCTAAACTATAAAATATTTCAATCTCCTCTTTTAATAAGTCCGGACAAAAATACAACTCATTAATTTCTAAACCCGCCTTCTGAGCTAAAACAATTTCTCTTAAACCATCAATAATAATAAGCCCCTTTTCCTGGCGCTTTTTATTTTTATATAAAGAAATAATATCCTTAATCTTTTGGTTATCGAGGCTGCTTATTTTAAGCATAGAAAGAATTATCTTAATTAACGGTTAGCTTTAGTTCGCCGCTTTTTATAACCTGCCCACTCCACTCCGTTGCTTCACCGGATAAAAAGTAATTTCCTTTTACCGGCGCCTCATCCCAAGAGGTAGAGATCATTGATCCGTTAAATGCCTTTAAACTTTTTGTCTCCGCTGAAATGCTATTATCTTCCGCTCTTAAAACTAAATTTAATTTTGCCACTAAACTTATGTTTGAAACTTCTAAATTAACCCCTAAAGGAAAATCACTCGCTTTTAGATTTGTCTTACTATTTACTAAGTTAATACTAAGAGAGTTGTCCGCCGTAACAACGGGGTTGTCGGACAAATTTAAATTAAAAGAAACCGTGTCGTCAGCGCAATTTTCAACATCGTCACAAACGCGAACTTTAAGTTGGTTTGCGCCATTACTTAAAGCGGTAATGTCTTTAGTTAATTCTTTAACATCGCCCCATTGCGTTTCCCATAAATTATTATTTAAGTAATATTCAACCCGACTTATTCCTCTTTTAGCGCTTGAATCAATATTAACCGTTAAGCTCTTACTATTTACCTCGCTTTGATCTTGAGGACTTAAAATTTTTATCGTTGGGATATTTTCTACTTTTCCCAATTCTTGATAATTCAAAAGCTTTACCGACGAAGAGGCATTTTTAGCCGCCCAACCTTGAACCGCGCCTTCCCAAGAAGAAAACTGCGGGTCAACACCGGGATCGACCGGAACTGGCCCTAACGGATTATCCTTATCGACGTAATAAAGGGTGTCATGATAAACAGGAATACTCTTTTCTTGCACCAGATCGGGCGGTGTTGAACTACTTGCTAATAAGCCCGTACTTTCATCAATTAAGACTGTTTGACTAGGAATAATTCCATCTATAACATCTTTGCCTTTCTTATAATCATCCGGCTCTTTAAATGTTTCAACCGGCGTTCCGGTTAAAACCGCGGCCATATAGCTATGCCAAATCGGGGCGGCTACAATACTGCCGTCCGCCTTTCCTTTCATCGCCTTATTGTCACTATTTCCAACCCAAACCCCGGTTACCAAAGATGGCGTATAACCGATAGTCCAAGCATCATGGTAATCGTTGGTTGTCCCAGTCTTTGCGGCCACCGGACGATCGCTTAAAGTTAAATAATTTTTAGCCCCAAAAATATAGGTGCGCGCATTGTTATCAGTTAAAACACTATTTATAAGTCTAGCAATTTGTGAATCTAAAACCTTCTTTTCTGACGGCTGGTATTCTTCAAGAGTTTTTCCATCCTTATCTTCAACCTTTAAAATGCTCGAAACGGAACTTAATTGACCGTCACGCGCAAAAGCGCTGTAGGCGTTAGTGTGTTCTAATAATTGAACCTCCCCACCGCCCAAAACCAAAGATAAACCGAAACGACTGCGGTCAGTAAAGCTGGTGTATCCCAGGCTCTCCGCTAAATCGATGACATTATTTATTCCCGCCAAATAAATCGCTTTAACGGCCGGAATATTTAATGATCCCGCCAGAGCCTGTCTGATTGAAACCGGTCCCCTCTCTTTTAAATCATAATCATGGGGAATATAAGGATTGGCTGGGTCGGTTGAAAAGTTTGTTACCACATCATATAAAATAGTGGCCGGCGTAAAGCCTTTTTGAAACAAGGCAGCATAAACAATCGGCTTCATCGAAGACCCTGGTTGCCTCAACCTGGTCGCCACATTAACCTGTCCGTCTATTGAGTCATCAAAGTAGTCTCGAGAACCAACCATGGCCAGAATTTGCCCCGTCTTAGGGTCTATAGAAACGAGCGCGGCGTTGTTGGCGCCAAACCTTGTCGGATAATCTTTTGTTTGTTCTTTAATAACACTCTCGGCAATTTTTTGTTTATCAAGATCAAGGGTTGTAATAATTTTTAAGCCTCCTTGCTCAATCGTTTTTTCTCCATATTTCTCAGCCAGCAGATCTTTTATATACATAACAAAATGCGGGGCAATAATATTATTATCTGGATCTTTAAATTTTATTTCGACTGCCTTGGCGTCGTCTCGCTCTTTATCGGAAATATATCCTTGTTGCGCCATTAACGTTAAAACGTAATCCTTGCGGCCAAGAAGCAGATCTTTATTTGAACCATATGGCGAATAACGACTCGGCGCCTGAATCATCGCCGCTAAAACCGCCGCTTCAGATAGGTTTAGATCTTGAACATTTTTTCCAAAATATTTTTGGCTGGCCGCCTGAACGCCATAAGTATTTGACCCATACGGGATCTCGTTTAAATACATTTGTAAAATATCATCTTTTGAAAAACGATTTTCCAATTGTACGGACAAGATAATTTCTTTAATTTTTCTGGTAAAACTTTTTTCGGAAGTTAAGACCGCGTTTTTAATAAACTGCTGCGTTAAGGTAGAGCCGCCGGCGCTCCGATTAAAAACAACGTTCGTAATAGCTGTTCTAATCATCGCCCAAACACTGAAACCGCCATGTTTGTAAAAATTTTTATCTTCTATCGCTATTGTGGCATTTTTAACATTACTCGGAATATCCTTTAAAGTTACTAGGGTTCTTTTTTGGTCGCCCGATATTTCATATAGAATATTTTGTCCTGTTCGATCATAAATCTTAGTACTTTGAGCAACCTCACGATTAATTAACTGATTTGGATTCGGTAGACCACGCGAAAGCCAAAAAACGCCAATCACCGCAATAACTAAAAATACCGCAAATAATTTCAGTAAAATAGTAACTATTTTTTTTCTTCTCTTTTTTTTAATTTTATCAACTCCTTTTCTCTTTTCTCCCTCCGGGCGATAAAAATATTGCTTATTTTCTTTTGAATCGGTCATAAAAATGTATTATTATATAGACATTATAGCTCTAAATGGTAAAAACTCCAACCCATCAAAACGCCTCTGACAATAAAAAAGTCCGAAATAAATCGGTCTTTTTTATTTAGGCAAAAATTTTTAAACTTCTCTGAATTATTATTGTTTTATAGGCATAACAATATACAAGTAATTTGTATCTAGTTCCGATTTAATTAAACAGGGCGTATTACTGTTAACAATATCAATTATAACGCGACTGCCTTCGATATTATTTAATCCATCAAGCAAATAACGATAATTAATTGTTATTTCATTATTAGTTCCGGTTAATTCCGCCTCTAATTCGACTTTACTCTCACCGCTTTGTCCTGAAAAGGCGGAGATTAATATTTTATCTTTAGAAAAGAAAAGGGCAATATCGTTTATCCCGGTTTTAGAAAAAAGTGACGTTGCTTTTACCGCCCTAATCAACTCTGCTTTATCAACAATCATTTCTGTTTGATGACTAACCGGAACAATCTGTTTATAGTCGGGATAATGTCCATTAATAAGGCGGGAAATTAAATCAACCGAATCAACATTAAAAAGAATTTGATTATCTGATAAATAAATTCTTACCATCCCTTCGTCGCCCTGTTTTATCTGATTATCAAAATTATTTAAAACTCTTAAAAATTCTTGGATTGTTTTTGCCGGCACAATAACTTTATATTCATCTTCTTTTAAATTATTTTTAATTTCCAAAACCCTTTCCGCTAAGCGATAGCTGTCAGTTGCCGCTAAACTAAGTTTATTTTTATTAAAATAAAACAGAACACCACTTAACTCTAAGCGATTCTCACTGCTAGAAACAGCGAAGATGACACTGTTAAGGGCTTTTTTAAAATCTTCAATCCCGACCTCGCAATAATCATCTTTAGGGATTGTCGGAATTAAAGGAAAGTCTTTAGCCGCCTCCCCCTTAATCTTCGTTTTATAGTTTCCACACTCCAGCTTTAGTTCATTATCCTTTTCCTCAAGCTTAACATTATCTTTTCCGTTTAAAAGAGAAACGTATTCGGTGATCAGTTTTGAGTCAACGGTAAATTCACCGTCAACCTCAATTTTTCCCCTTAGTTGGTGCGTTATGCCAATTTCTAAATTAGTACTTATAAACTCAATGTTACCATTTTCTGATTTTATTAAAATATTGTTTAGGATTGGTAAATTAATATTCTTAGACGTTACATGTCCAACAATGTTTAATCCTCTCTTTAAGTTTTCCTGTAGACTAATAAAGCGCATATGTTTATCGGTTATTATATTATTAATTATATATATTTAATTAATAGTAATAATAAGAAAGGGGATAAGTTTAGGGTTTAATGATTTTTATTAATTTATTTAGCTTATTTAAAAATAATCTTGTTTATAAACTTGCTGTTTAATGGTTTATAAATTAAACCGGTTTGTTTATTACTCTTAGCTTGGTGTTTTTGTTAACAAAGTGTTAAACAATAAGCACTGTTTTAACTCAAGTTATGAACAAATTTTTCCACCGTTTTTTAGTAAATACTGTGGAAAAGTTGGCGCACCGATTCTAGTTCTTGTTTAATTTTTCCGTTGTCATTATCCTTTAGCTCTTTTAGAATTTTGTTGTACGCGTGCATTGCGGTGGTATGATCTCTGCCGCCCAATTCGTGTCCAATCGAAGGATATGACGTGTTTAACTCTTCTCTAATTAAGTAAATGGCAATCTGTCTCGGCCAAACCAATTCTTTCTTTCGACTGTTTCCAACTAAATCTTTAAAGGAGATGTTGTAATATTTAGCGCTGGCTTCAATGATCTCCTTAGGACTCAAAGCCTTTGATTGAATATTGGAAATAAAGTCGTTTAAAACCTCTTTTACGGTTTTTAGGGTTGGGGTTATCCCTTTAAATTGATGAGCGGCAATAATTTTAATTAAAGCGCCCTCTAATTCTCGAATATTGTTTTGAACGTTTTCGGCAATATATAATAAGATGTCTTTGTCGAGAGGACAACCTTTTTCAATCGCCTTGTTTTCCAGAATAGCAATTTTTGTTTCAATGTCTGGCTTTCCAATATCCGCAACCATACCGGCCTCAAAGCGAGAAATTAATCTCTTTTCGATTGCGGGCATGGATTTTGGCGGACGGTCGGAAGTTAAAACTATTTGTTTGTCGTTTTGTTGTAGTTCGTTAAAGGTGTGAAAAAATTCTTCTTGGGTTCCGTCTTTTCCGGCCATAAACTGAACATCATCAATCAATAAAAGATCAACGTTGCGATATAAATTTTTAAATTCTTTGGCTTTTCCGCTAGTAACTGCTTGGATATAATTATTGGTAAATTTTTCACTAGTCGTGTATAAAATTTTATCAGTTTTTTTGGCAACCTCGTTGCCGATCGCTTGAAGCAAGTGGGTTTTACCAAGCCCAACGCCCCCATAGATAAATAGGGGATTATAAGCCTTGCCTAAATTGTTAACCACGGCTAAGCAGGCGGCATGTGCCAATTCGTTTCCCTTTCCGACAATAAAATTTTCAAAAAGATACTTAGGATTTAGACCATAGCGATTAGAGCTTTGAACCGCTCCGTTTGCCGTGTTATTGTTGTGGTTTAAATTACTATTTGAATTATTGGTAAAAGATTTTTCTTTATTTTTTTCTCCATTATTTTCAGTATTTGAATTTATACTAGTTTCTTGATTGGTAATTTGGAAAGCACTATTATTTTTTTTTAGTTCTATTTTATAAATAATTTCAGTAATTTTTTGTTTAGTAATATTTTCTAAAGCACTGGTGATGCTTTTATGATATTTTTCCTCAAGCCAGCGCTTAACAAAAGCGTTTGGAACACAAACAACCACCCGGCCATCTTCAAATGAGGAAATAAAAGTATCTTTAAACCACGTAACAAAGTTAGCACGCGATAGATTAATTTCAATTTCGCCCAAAAGAGCTTGCCAGACCTGTTCATTAGTCATAATTTTTCAGATAAACATTTATAATAGCTGATCTTTAAGATCGTAGTTTTATTATATTTGATAAATACTTTATTCACAAGGAAGCACATTGTCTAAAATATGTTAACAAGTGGTGGATAACCCCTTAATAATATAATGATGTATCGGTGATTTGACATTGACTCTTAGAAAAAAAGATGTTATGTTATTAAAAATAAGAATAACTAAGATAAATTTATGCCGAAGAGAACCTATCAACCGAATAAACGTCGCGCCAAGAAAAAGCACGGATTTTTGAAGAGAATGCTGACTAAAGATGGTCGGGCCGTTCTAAAAAGACGTCGTCAAAAAGGGAGAGCCAAACTTTCTAAATAGGATTAAAAATGCTTAAGAAAGAAAATAGAATAAGATTAGATAAAGAGTTTGACCGGGTATTTAAAGCCGGCCAATCTTTTTATGGGAAAGAAATTGGTCTTAAATTGGCTAAAAATAGCCTAGAAATAAGCAGATACGGCATTTTAATAAACACTAAGGTGAGCAAGAAGGCGGTGATTAGAAATAAGATTAAAAGACAGCTTAGAGCCATAATCGAGAGAAATATGGCTAGTATTTCGAAAGGAAACGATATTGTAATTATTGTTTTTCCACAAATATTAGACAAAAATTTTAAGGAAATAGAAAATATTTTATTAGCTGGCTTTAAACGACTTAAAATCTATTAATAATATGAATAAAAGTTTGAAATATTGGTCTCGTGTTTTTGCCATTAGACTTATTCGTATTTATCAAAAAACCCTTTCTTTTGACCACGGCTTTTTAAAACCTTTTTATCCTCATGGTTTTTGTCGCTTTAACCCGAGCTGTTCGGAGTATGGCGTCCAGGCAATTGAAAAGTATGGTATTATAAAAGGAGGTCTAATGACTGGATGGAGAATTATTCGTTGTAACCCCTGGAACAAGGGCGGTAATGATCCGGTTAAATAATTTTAATTACTTGCTAAGCAAAATAAATTAATAATAACTTTTCTATGGGCAATATTTTTATAACGGTTTTTTATCAACCAATTTTAAACCTCCTTATCTTCTTATATAATACAGCGGCCTTTAAAGATTTTGGCGTGGCCATAATTCTTTTAACAATTGTTATTAAACTTATCCTTTGGCCGCTTGGTAAGCAGGCAATTAAGTCGCAGAAATCTTTACAGGACTTGCAACCAAAGATTGAAGCTCTTAAAAAACAGTACGCCGACAATAAAACTGAGCTTAGTAAGGCAACAATGGATATATATAAAGAAAATAAGGTTAATCCTTTTTCTTCTTGTCTTCCCTTGTTGGTTCAATTACCTTTTTTATGGGCTGTTTATAGGGTCTTTAGGGACGGCGTTAATAATAAGCTAGATTTAGTTTATCCCTTTATTAACAAGCCGGAAACAATTAATACGATTTTTTTAGGTTTTGTAAATTTAGCTAAGCCGAATATTTATCTCGCGGTAATGGCCGGTCTAGCCCAGTTTATTCAGGCTAAAATGTTAATAACCACTAAACCGGTGGTTAAAAGTGAGGGCTCTAAAGATGAGAGTATGGCGGCAATTATGAATAAACAAATGCTTTACTTCATGCCGGCAATCACTATCTTTATTGGTATTTCTCTTCCGGGCGGCTTAACTTTGTATTGGTTTGTTTTAACTGCGTTAACGGCTCTGCAACAGTTTATAACCTTCCGAAAGAAAAGCGATCCGAAAATGATTGAAGGAGAGGTTATAAAATAAATAAATTATCACTAATTTATAATAAAAACCCCGTCTGCTTTAGATGGGGTTTTTATATAGATATTTTCTAATTATTTTTTGACGAGCTGGCTGAAGAATTAATAATCGAAGTGGTTGCGCTAGAAATTACTTGGCTACTTGTTGCCGTTCCGATTCCGATTAGACAAACTTCTTGCCAAGGGACATAGTGAGATTTAAATCTTCTTTCTTTAATCGGCGTGGTCGTTGAATTAGCGGGATAAATTACTTTATAGTCAAAGTAGGCATCGGCCCCGTCATGGGCGTGTTCGGTACATTTTTTTGTCCCAACCGCCATGTCGGTGGTTTCGATATATTTTGGCGGATCCGGTTTAGTTATATTATAAATAACTGGTGTTGTAGTTGAAGCGATTCGACCATCTTTTGTCCCCCAAAAATCAAAATATATTTTACTTTTAACGATTCTGGCCTGGATTAAAATATAATTACCGGTATCATTAATAAAGCGAACATCGGGATCTGGAATGTAAACAGCCGCGTCGGTTCCGGCCGGTTCGTAATAAGCAACTCGGTAAGAGTGATTTTGGCGATAAGTAATTGGTAGGCCTGAGGCTAAAGCGGCACGGAAGAGAGTCGTCCCAATTTGGCATAACCCGCCGCCATATTCCGGAAGAGTTTTATTTCCTTTAATTACCAATTCCGGAAAATAGCCGGTTGCCGCGCTGACATCGCCGAGCGTTTTAACTAAAGAAAACTCATCTCCCGGTTTTATCAATAACCCTTGATTGGCGGCTGCACCCGCTTTTATATTTTTTATTCGGTTAACCGGCGAGCCGCTAAAGTCAGAGACGCCCGTACCGATTATTTCTTTGATGTTTAGATTATTTGATATAGATGATTCGACCTCGCCGACAACCTTTGTTGTTAAGGGGATGTTTCGATCGTTTTGTAAAAATCTTTCGCTAATCTGGCTAGCTGTTTCTTCAATATCAATTTCTCTTCCAGGTATGCCACTTTGCCAGTCGTTTACCTTATTGTCTATAATTTCGAAGCGTGGCAAAACGGCTTGGCTATTAATTTTTGGGCTGACATTTAGAGTCAAATAATCTTTGATTTTTTCTTTATCTAAAGAAAGAGTGGATTGACCGTTAATTTTTGAAACGCTTAGCCAGGTTACGAGTTTATCCGGCTTGATCGTCCAAATTATAGGTTCTGTGCTGCTTGGCGTAGTTGAGCTAGTGTTAGTACTTTGCTCAGACGAAAAAGATAAAATTAAATTTTCTGTGCCAATTATTTTTTTTGCCTCATCGTTCAAACCATTTAAATCGTCGGAGCTGATATTTGGATATTGTGTTTCTGTTTTAACGTTAATGATTGAATCGTCTAGATTATCGAGATTTTTCTTTATATCTGATATGGCTTGAGAATAGTTAATTTCTTTTCCCAGTCTTTCAGGAACTATTTTAACTTGGGTGTTTTTATCAAAAGTAAAATAAGCATTATTAGCCTCAATATTTAAATCGCTTAGGTTTGAACTAATTGAGTCTTTCAATCTATTTTCGTCAAGATCGTAAACCATTTTTATATTTGTCGATTTTGATAGTTTGAGAAGTGTTAAAAGATATCTAAAAAAGCCACGATCAGACTCATCGCCGTAAGCGGCCTGGGCGCTGGCTAAATAGTCAAAAGAAAGGGTCGGTGTTGACAGGTCAGCGTCAAAAGAAAAAATGTCTGTCGAAATGTTTATAATTTTTTCGCCATTTTTAATTCTAAAGCCGGTTTCCTGAATTCTTTGAGATTGGTTTTTTAAGGTATTTTCGGCTTCGTCAAAAGTCATTTTTTCTAAATTAACATTGCCTATCTTAACTCCCGGGTAAATCCGGTTTTTATAGTTTTTTTGCCAGTTTAAAAAAACAAAACCCAAAGAAGCTAATAATAAAAAAAGCACCGTTAAAAAAATAATTATACCCAAGCCCTTATGCACCTTCATATATTCTCCTCTGCGCCGTTTTTAGCAGATCGATTAAATGTTTTAATCTTTTATTTTTACCTCAATTTCGTTTGGGTTGTTTTTATAGAGAGTAATAGTTAAAATACCGTTTTCTAGTTCTGCTTCGACCCGTTTGCTATCAACTTCGGCCGGTAATATTATTGATCTTGAAAATGCCCCCCAGTAACATTCGCGATATAAAAAGTCTTCCTCATTAATTTCTGCGCCCGCTTCGCGGCTGCCCTTAATTGTTAATAAATCGTTATGAAGAGAAATCTTTAAATCATCAGTTTTTACGCCGGCGATTGTTGACTTAACAACAATTGTGGTCGGGGTTTGGTAAACATCGATTGATAATTGTCCCTCCGCTTCCGGTTCTTCATAACTCAGCCAATCAGATAGAGATGACTCGTTACTATTAATCGCCTCAAGATGTTTAGTCTTAACTTTTTGAAAGATGTTCATAATATAATTGTAAGAAGATTTATTCTCTTTACAATTTAGCAATAATTTTACAAAATGTAAACAAAAAACCGACTATTTAAAATATAAAATAGTCGGTTTTTCTTATTTGTGGGCTCGTGCAGACTCGAACTGCAGACCTCTACGATGTCAACGTAGCGCTCTAACCAACTGAGCTACGAGCCCGTTTATTTTTTAGGTGGGCATAGATGGACTTGAACCATCGACCCCCGCTTTATAAGAGCGGTGCTCTAACCAACTGAGCTATATGCCCGGACGTGCTTCTTTTATACCATTATGAAATTAATTTTTCAAGTCTATTTTTTATTTCGGGAATAATTTCTGCGCTCATGGTTTCGATATCTTTATTAATTAGCAAAGTGGCCATTTTAGCGTTTCCGACTGGGTTATATTCCTTAACGAGGTCGAAAGCGGAAACATTTTTTAAAGAATATATTAATATTTTCGTTTCGGAAAGTGAGATTTCTTCCATAATAACTATGATTTTTGCATCAGGAATATTAGCAATTAGTTCGTCGACGATTTCATTTAAATCTTGTTCGCTGATACTTGCGCCCTCTAATTCAGATTGTTTTAATTTTGACCAGACCAAGGCGTTATTTTGTTCGGATTGTAAATTACTTAAAATTTTTCCCCAGAGTTTTAAAGAACTTAAATTGTGCGTTCGATAAATATGATTAATTATTTCTTCGCGGCGCGCATTTGATGAAATTAGCTGAGAAGCGCTTAGCAAGGTACGAGGATTTAAATTATTAGCTTTAAAGTTTTTTGTCTTACTTATTATGCCTGCTAAAAGACAGGTGGCGATATCCTCGTCAATTAACTCGGCTTGATAATTTTTTATTAGGTAGAAAATTATTTCGCTAATCGCGGCCACGTTTAGGTCAATAAAATTTATTTGTCCGTAGTCTTCATTGTTGGGGTGGTAATCAATATTTATTAAAGTTGTTTTGTAAAAGAACTCAATGTTCTGGTTGTAAATTTCTCCCAAGGATTCTAAGTCCGGTGAGGCTAGACTAATAATTAAATCATATTTAAATTCTCCGGCCTGACTGGTAATATCTTCCGGTTTAAACCAGCCTTTTGAGGGCGAAATTATAAAGTTTAATTTATTATTGTCGATAGTATAGCGGATTTGGTTTATTTTTGTCTGGCTTATGTCGAGAGAAACAATAAAACGCCGAAGATTTATTAAACTATTTTGAATTTGTGAGTAGTTTGGCAGGAAAGAAAGTGGATTTTGATCTTTTTCGAGTTTATCACAAGCCAGTTCAACATTTTTATTTATTTTTTTTAAGAATAGGAAGAGGGCTAATGTTGCCGCCAGGGCGTCGCCATCCGAGTCAATCGAAAAAGTCAGCAATATATTATTACTTTTCTCAATCTGCTTAAAAATTTGCTGCTCTAGATTCAACATTTAGCTTGATTTTAAGTACTTTTAAAAACTCCAGGCCTATCTGAAGCAATCTTTAAATATATAATTAATTTAGGGCTAAGTCAAGCTAAGGGGACACTAATTTTTGATAATTTTCTATTGACTTAAGGCCTTTTTTTTGGTAATTTTAGATTATGAAAAATGAGTTAGAAAAAACATATAATCCTTTTGAAAACGAGGATAAAATATATCAAAAATGGGAAGAATCGGGGTTCTTTAATCCTGATAACTTAGATTTAGCTAATGATGCAAAAAGTTACACTATTATTCTTCCTCCTCCTAATATTACCGCAAAATTGCACATTGGACACAGTGCCATGCTAGCAATTGAAGATTTATTAGTTAGATATCATCGTCTTATTGGCGATCGAACTTTGTGGTTACCAGGAACAGACCATGCGGCAATTGCGACGCAAAGTGTCGTTGAAAAAAAGATTTTGGCGGATAGCGGCAAAACGCGACATGATTTAGGAAAAAAAGTCTTTTTAGATGAGGTTCAAAAATTTGTTAATGAAACACAGGCAACAATTTTGCACCAAACTAAGAAAATGGGCTCATCCATGGATTGGTCGCGTTTAACCTTTACTCTTGATGAACAACGCAAAAAAGCCGTTAAGACTATGTTTTTAGATATGTACCGTGAAGGGGTTATTTATCGCGGCGAAAGAATTGTTAATTGGTGCCCAAGGTGTCATTCAACTTTAGCCGATGATGAAGTTGAACATAAAGAACAAACCGGAAAATTTTATACTTTTAAATATGACAAAGATTTTCCGATTTCAATTTCGACCACTCGCCCGGAAACTAAGTTAGGCGATGTGGCTGTGGCGGTTAATTCTAAGGATAAACGTTATATTAATTATATTGGGAAAGAGTATGATGTTAATTTTTGTGGTCAAAAACTAAAAATTAAGGTTATTAGTGATTATAATGTTGAATCTGACTTTGGGACGGGCGCTTTAGGAGTTACTCCGGCGCATTCTATGGTTGACTGGCAAATGGCGCAAGTTAATAATTTGCCGATCATTAAAGTAATTGATGAGGACGCTCTAATCAGGGATGGGTTTGGGGTCTACTCCGGGTTAACGGTTGATAAAGCGAGAAAAATGATTGTCGATTCTTTAAATGAATCTGGCTTAATGGAGAAAGAAGAAGATATAACTAATAATTTATCAGTTTGTTATCGTTGCGGCACAGTTATCGAACCCCTTCCCTCTAAACAGTGGTTTATTAATGTTGATAAGAAGCTCGATCGCCTGGGCAAAATGTCTCTAAAGGAAAAAGCCTTAGAAGCGGCAGAAAAAAAAGAGATTGAATTTATTCCGGAAAGATTTAATAAAAGCTTTGGAGACTGGATGGCTAATTTACATGATTGGTGTATTTCTCGACAGATTTGGTATGGTCATGATCTTCCGGTTTGGTACAAGGGCGAGGAAGTTTATGTTGGTGAAGAGTCTCCGAAAGAAGAGGGTTGGATTAAGGATCAAGACACTTTAGATACCTGGTTTTCTTCCGGGATGTGGACTTTTTCTACGCTCGGTTGGCCGGATAATTTTAAAAACAGTATAAAGAGTGGTGATTTGGCGCGATTTCATCCGACTCAAGTTCTGGAAACCGGATATGATATTTTAACCCTATGGGTTTCTCGAATGATTATGATGTCCTTTTTTGCGCTTAACGAAGTTCCTTTTGAAAAAGTTTATTTGCATGGCACTGTTTTAGATAAGAACGGGAAAAAGATGTCTAAGTCAAAAGGTAATGGCGTTGATCCGATTGAGGTGATTGAAAAATATGGCGCCGATGCTTTGCGTTTATCTTTATTAATGGGGTCAACCCCGGGCAACGACTCAAGATATAATGAGGATGTCGTCGAAACTAAACGTAATTTTGTTAATAAGCTTTGGAATATTTCCCGATTTATTTTAGGATCCGTTTCGGAAGATGTTTTAACTCAGGACGCTAATATATGCCCCGAAGTAAAAACTTTAGCCGATAAGTGGATAGTTTTAGAATTAAATAATTTAATTGAAAAGGCGAGCAGTAATTTAAATAATTATGAATTTTCATATGCCGCTGATGAGTTAAATGATTTTACTTGGAACAAATTAGCTGATTGGTATTTAGAAATTGCCAAGATTGAAAAAGAAAAAGATAAATTATTAGTTTACATATTAAAGAACTTACTAATTCTTTGGCATCCCTTTATTCCATACGTCACGGAAACAATTTGGCAGAGCTTTAACGATAATTTATTAATGGTCGCCGCATGGCCGAAAATAAATAAGACAGAAGATAAAAATGAAATTAGCGAGTTTAATATTTTAAAGGATGTTGTTATATCAATCCGGAACGCTCGAAGTCTAAATAAGATTGAACCAAGCCAAAAACTTAAAGCGATTATTTATGGGCATGATAGCCTGGACTTATTAATCTCTCAGAAGGAAAATATTAAGAGTTTAAAAACCGGTTTGGAGGAAATAACAATAATTAAAGAAGGGGAAAAGGTTGACAAGGCGGTCTTTGTCGTCGTTTCAAAAATTGAAATATATCTTATCGGCGGAATAGACGAGAAAAAAGAAAAAGAGAGATTAATAAAAGAAGAGACAAATTTAATAAAGCTCATTTCTTTACAGGAACAAAAATTACAGAATCAAGAATTTATTGGCCGAGCACCAGAGAATATTGTTAAGGCGGAAAAAGATAAATTAAATAACTATAAAATTGAATTACATAAAATAAGTGATAGCTTGAAAAACCTATGACCTTAAAAAATTATTTGTTAGTGATGGGCGTGCTTAGCGCCTTTTGTTGGGGTATATTCATATTTGTCGCCAGTCTTGTTGACCCAACTTCGACAAACTGGCTAGGCTTTAGCTTATTTTATTTAGCCCTGTTTCTGTCTTTAAGCGGAACGGGCGCTTTAATCGGTTTTATTGTTCGATTTTTTGTGGCCAAGAAAGAACTTGCTTTCAATCTCGTAAAACTTTCTTTCCGTCAGTCTTTCTTGTTTGCTCTATTTATTATTTTTTTATTAATTCTAAAATCGCAGCAATTATTTAACTGGTTGAATCTACTTTTATTATTAATAATCTTTACAATTTTAGAATTATTTTTAACAAGCTATAAGAATCGACGTTAATTATATGAAAAATAAATTACAAGAAATTCGCGAAGAATTTTTAAAACAACTCGCCGAAGTTAAAGACCCTAATTATTTACATGAGTTAGAGCTTAAATATTTATCGCGCAAGGGGCAACTCAGTGAATTGATGGGCGGACTTAAAGATTTAAGTAATGATGTTAAAAGAGAGGTTGGCGAATTGGCCAATAATATAAAAAAAGAACTTCAAGAAAAATTTAATGAAGCGAGTTTAAATTTAAGCAGTTTTAATAATAAAAGCGTTGAGATTGACGTTACTTTACCTGGCGAAAAACTTGCGCAAGGGCATTTAAACCCGATTACATTAGTCCAAAACGAGCTCGAGGACATTTTTTCTTCGCTCGGCTTTATGATTTTAGACGGACCGGAGCTAGAAAGCGACTATTATAATTTTACCGCCCTTAACGTCGCTCCTAATCATCCGGCGCGAGACATGCAAGACACTTTTTATGTTGATTTAAAAAATAAGGACGGGCAATATGATCTTTTAATGAGAACGCAAACCTCTCCCGTTCAAATTCGCGCGATGCAGAAATACGGTGCTCCTCTAAAAGCGCTTATTCCGGGACGATGTTTTCGAAATGAAGCAACGGACGCACGCCATGAACATACTTTTTATCAGGTCGAAGGAATTTTAGTCGGTAAAAATATAAATTTCGCTAATCTAAAAAGCTTTTTAGAAATAGTTGGTCAAAAGTTATTTGGACCGAATACAAAATTAAGAATGCGACCGAAGTTTTTCCCTTTTGTTGAGCCGGGTAATAATGGTGAATACACTTGTTTTTTATGTGGCGGAAAGGGCTGTCGTGTTTGTAAGAATACCGGTTGGTTAGAAATTGTCGGCGCCGGATTAATTCACCCCGATGTTTTAAGAGCGGGCGGGATTGACCCTGAGGTGTATTCAGGTTTAGCTTTTGGATTTGGTTTAAATCGTTTAGCGATGCTTAAATACAACATCAACGATGTCCGTCTTTTTAATAGTGGTGATCTTAAATTTTTAGAGCAATTTTAATTATATGTATATATCTCTTAATTGGCTTAAAGATTACGTAAAAATTCCGTCGAAAGTAAAAGCGGAAAATATTGCCGAAGAATTAACCAACCACACGGTTGAGGTTGAGGGTTTTATAAATTCCGCGGAACAATTTAATAAAGTTGTGGTTGGGAAAATTTTAGAAGTCGAAAAACATCCTAATGCCGATCGGCTTCGTTTAACGGTCGTTGATGTAAAAAGTAAAAAATTGCACATTGTTTGCGGGGCACCGAATATTGAAGTCGGGCAACTTGTTCCTGTCGCGATGGTTGGGGCAATTTTACCGTCCGGTTTAGAAATAAAAGAGTCAGAAATTCGCGGCGAAAAGTCGGAAGGTATGCTTTGTGCTGAAGATGAATTAGGGCTTGGAAAAAATCATGACGGGATTATGATTTTAAATGAGAAAGCAAAAATTGGCGAAGCATTTTCGAAATATTTAAAAGTTGATGACATTATTTTAGAAATAGATAATAAATCTTTATCAAACCGTCCCGATCTTTTAAATCATTACGGTATCGCTCGCGAACTAGCCGCTATTTTTGGTTTATCTTTAAAGCCATATGACAAAGTTATTAATCGAAAATGGGATTTTTTAAATAATAAAGAAAATAAACTCGAAGTTAAAGTTTTAGCACCGGAATTATGCTTGCGTTATATGGCCGTAGCCGTTTCGAATATTGAAATTAAAGAATCGCCGGCTTGGCTTAAAGAGAGATTGGTTGCTGCTAACCAACGCCCGATTAATAATATTGTTGACCTCACTAATTATGTGATGTTTGACTGCGGGCAACCGATGCACGCCTTTGACGCCGCCAAAATTAAAAAAATAGTTGTCCGTCGTGCTGAAAATAGTGAGACGATGGAAACTCTTGATGAGAAAGTCAGAATTTTATCCGGCGACGATCTAGTTATTACAGACGGGAAAACCCCCGTTGCTTTAGCGGGCGTTATGGGTGGACACAATAGTGAAATAAATCCGGAAACAAAAGAATTAATTTTAGAGTCAGCTAATTTTTTAGCCGCGAGTGTTAGGAAAACTTCACAAAAATTAGGTTTAAGAACCGAATCTTCGGTGCGCTTCGAAAAATCCCTAGACCCGGCTTTATGTGAGCAGGCAATCTTTCGTTTTTTAACCTTATTGAAAGAAATTTGTCCGGAGATGAAAATTAACAGCGCTTTGATTGATATTAATAACTCTAACTTAAAAGCTATTGAGGTCGATTTTGATTTAGAATGGCTAAAAAATAAAATCGGCCAAGAAATACCGCGTGAGAATGTAATTAATATCTTAGAAAAATTAGGTTTTGTGATAAAAGATAAGAAAGAGGAAATATTAAAAGTAGATATTCCCTCTTGGCGAGCGACGAAAGACATTTCTAATAAAGAAGATTTATCGGAAGAGATAATTCGTCTTTATGGCTATAATAATATTGATTCGCAAATGCCAATTTTAGAAATGAGCCTTCCGGAAGTTAACGAAGAAAGAAAAATTGAGCGAGCGATAAAAAATATTTTATGTTTAAAAAATTCGCTTAATGAAGCTTATAATTATTCCTTTGTCGGCGACGATCAATTAAAAAAATTAGACATCGATTTTTCGAATTATCTTAAATTAGTTAATCCTTTATCGGGAATCGCAAATTTATTACGCCAATCGCTTGTTCCGGGGCTTGTTTCAAATATTAAGACTAATCAATTTAAGAGTGATAGTTTTGGTTTCTTCGAAATCGGTAGCACTTTCTTTAAAACGATGGGCGATTTAAAGAAAGATAATACCGAAGGAGACTTCTTGCCATATCAAGAAAAAAAGTTAGGCTTAGTAATTACTGGAAGCGACGATTTATTAAGCCGAATTAAAGGAATTATTGATAGTTTGTTTAAGAATATTCTAAGTAAGGATGTAGAGGCGGAGTTTTTGGTTTTAGAAAATAAACCAAGTTGGGCAGATAATAATGCTAACGCTAAAGTTATATTATTAGGGCAAGAGGTTGGCGTAGTCGCCTTACTTAGTTCTGAGGCCATTAAAAATATAAATTTAAAAAAAGGAGTTGCTTTAGCGGAATTAAATTTTAATAAGATTGTAAGCTTAATTTTAAACCAAAGCTCCTTTCGTTTTAGCGAAGCGCAAAAATATCCGCCGATAATTCGCGACCTCGCTTTTGTCCTAAATGAAAAAATATTGTATAATGATTTTAGAAAAGATATTTTAAATTTCAATTCGCTTATTAAGTCGGTTGAGTTGTTCGATGTTTATGTTGGTAATAAATTAGCGGCCAATGAAAAAAGCTTAGCCTTTCATCTTCAGTATCAGTCGGACGAAAAAACTCTAAAGTCGGAAGAAATTGATTTATTGCAATCAGAATTAGTTAACCATCTTGCGAAAGTTTACGAAGCGAAATTAAGAACTTTCTAATTATTATTTACTCAAATATAAAAATTTTATGTTCTCTTCTTCGATTGATGTTTTAAATTTAGTTTTAGCAGTTTGCATCGCTTTTCTAAGCTTCTTTTTGTGCTGGGCGATTTATTATTTTGTTGTTAGTGCTCAAATGATTCATCAGTTAATTAAACGAATTGAATCCGGCGTCACAAAAGCTGAGGGCGTTATCGAAACCGCACAGGATAAATTAAGAAATAGCTCGGCCTACTTTATGATTCTCGGAGAAATTGCTAAGAAAGCAATGGAGTTTGTTAAAGAAAAACAAGAAGCAAAAAAAGCTAATCCAAAAAAGAAGAAATAAGTTAAATTCTAATAGCGATCGAATCCCACCCTCTCCGCATTTAAGAAAATAAGCTAGTAATAGCTTATTTTTTGTTGGATAGAGTAAGAAAAAAAATAGTGCCAATTAGTCATATATTTAGCTAATATTTATAGAAAAAGTTAGTGTCCCAAAGTTACCTCTTGACATGTACAATAAAATGTGCTATAATTAGATTATTAAAATCAAACATTAACAAACAAGATTACATTTGATTAATTACCAAGTTTGTCTAAATAGGCAAGTTTAGTAATTAATCGAATTAGTAAAAATCTTAAAAACATAAAAAATGAATTCAACTGAAAAATTTTCTTTAGTTGTTGATTATGCAAAAGATCTCAACGCGGCAATCGTGGATAGTAGATATCGTGATAACAACAATTTGGGTAGTTTATTTAAATATAATTATAAACCCGAATTGTTAAAAGAAAAGCTGGAAATAACTGTAAAGTTGTTCCCAGGACACTATAACGGAAACGTTGACACTAACCATATTATTATCAATATGGATAAAGAAGGCTTTCGGCCAGCTACGCTAATAGAGCTCCTTGCTTTAGCGGAAGAACACCCAGAACTTGTTCGATGCATTATGACTCCGGGGGCGGTAGTTGATTTGAATAGCGGAAGGTGTTTGACTGGTCCAAATGGAAAGCATATGGCTGGTTTAAATTCAGAACGGTCTCCTTATAACTACTTTAGTGGTTCCGGGGGTGAGCTTAAACGCTATCTTTTTCTTACTGAATTTCATCAGCTTCATGCTAGCGATTCTCTATTTCTTGGTGTTGAAAAAAGTAACTAATTAGTGATATATCTAAAATTGAAATATTAACGATTTAGTTATTGCACAAAAAAATAAAGACCGGATTTAAACAAACCGGTCTTTTTTAATACATTAGTATTCTCTAACAATTACGCCAAACAGTTATATATGATTCATAGTATTCTGGAATTAGATCTTTTGTTCTAATGAGAGCTTCCTCAAACTTTGTCGTAAAATAATCATTCATTTTATATAAATAGTCTTGGGTGTATTCTTTGCCATCTATAACAACAAAAAATGGAGAACTTAAAGAATCGTCTCTAAAACCGGAATATTCTCCGCGCATACCGATGATTGTCAGAGTAATACTCATGAGATAAGATATTTCTTTAGCAATATTTTTTTCTCTAATTTCTGAGAAATCCTTTCTGCTAAAAGTATCGAAAGCTAATTCCGCGATTTTGCAAAGGCCATTAAATACTAAAAAAAATTCTTCAGGTGTTTTAATTTTATCGATTAAAATATCCATACGACTATTAATTTTTATTTCTCACACCCCTTATTACTGCATTTTGTTTTTCCGCTCTTTAAGTCTTTAATCATTAAAGCATCGCAGTCCGGACATTTCTCGCCGGTCGGTTCGCCGAAGTACGCGTTCTTACATTTTGGGTAATTATTACAGGCGTAAAAAGCACCGCGCTTACTAAATTTTTTTACGATTTTTCCGTCGCCACAAATCGGACAAGCGACTTCCTTGCCATCGCCCGGTAAAACAATATTTTTTATGTTCTTACATTTCGGATAACCGGAACAAGCCAAGAAGGGGCCGAATTTTCCGACGCGCACAACCATCTTTGAGCCGCATTTTTCGCAGACTTCTTTATCATACTGTTTTTGCAGTTCTAAAGTTTTCTCGTCCGGTTCTTTTTTCTCGTATTGTCCGCCACCGCCCGGCATTTTTTTTATATTTTTACAGTCTGGGAAACCGGAGCAAGCTAAAAATTTTCCGTAACGGCCGGTTTTGATAATCATCGGTGCGCCGCATTTATCGCATTTCTCGGTTGATGTTTCTTCAGGCATAATATCATTTTTATTAATTTCTTCGTATTTGTTTTTTAAATTAGTATGGAAATCATTATAAAATTCGGAAATTACCGGCACCCATTTCTTTTCGCCGTTAGCGATTGCGTCGAGATTATCTTCCATCGCAGCGGTAAATTTATAGTCAACAACTTTTGCAAAATGTTTAACTAATAAATCAGTCACGACAAAGGCGATATCAGTTGGCTTAAGTTTTTTATTTTCATCGCGTTCAACATAATTTCTTAAAATTATAGTGGCAATCGTCGGTGCATAAGTCGATGGACGACCAATCCCATATTTTTCCATCTCCTTAACAAGACTGGCGTCAGAGTAACGGGCTGGCGGGTTGGTATTATGTTTGTCGGCACGCAAAGCTAATAAATTTAATAAATCATTTTCGACAAGAGTCGGTAGCTCCTGTTCTTTTGTTTTTTCCGGCCAAATCTTTAGATAACCCGGAAAAATTAACATTTGTCCATTAGCTCGGAATATATAATTATTTTTAGCATTTTCTTTTTCTTCCGCTTTAACGTCAATAACGGTAGCGGCTAATTTAGCAGCGCTCATTTGACTGGCGACCGCTCTTTGCCAGATTAAGCGGTATAAACGTTCTTGATTACGATCAAATTTTGCGCTTAAAATCTCCGGTGTATTTTTTACTTCACTCGGGCGGATTGCTTCATGCGCCTCTTGAGCGTTTTTATTTTTATTTTTAAATACTCGGCCACCTTCAGCCAAATATTCTTCGCCTAAGTTATCTTTTAACCATTCGCTGGCTTCGCCGATAAATTTAGGCGACAAATTTAGCGAGTCAGTACGCATGTAAGTTATATGACCCTCTTCGTATAACTTTTGCGCGATAGTCATGGTTTGTTTTGCGCTGAAACCAAGGTGGCGATTGGCGGACTGTTGCAAGGTTGAGGTTGTAAACGGAGCGGAAGGATTTTTAGTGACTTGTTTTTGCTCAATCTTATCTATTTTGTAGCTAGCAGTATTTAAAAGTGTTTTTAATTCCTCAGCGCGACCTTCTTTTAAACTTAATTTATTAAAAGTTTTGTCTTGGATTTTATATAAATCAGCGGTAAATTCTCCTTCTTTGTCTTTCGCTTTTAAATCGGCTGATATCGTCCAATATTCTTCAGTGTTAAAAGCCTTAATTTCATTTTCTCTTTCAACGATTAAACGTGTCGCGACGCTTTGCACGCGTCCTGCGGACAATCCTTTAGCGACTTTCTTCCATAAAAACGGCGAAAGTTCATAACCGACTAATCGATCTAACACACGACGGGCTTGCTGAGCATCAACCATATCGATATTAAGTAATCGTGGTTTTTCGAGCGCTTTTAAAATTGCCTCTTTGGTAATTTCGTGGAAGACAATTCTTTTTGTTTGCTCTTCTTTTAAGCCCAGGGCTTTAATTAAATGCCAAGCGATTGCTTCTCCTTCGCGGTCTTCATCAGAAGCAAGAATTACTTCGTCGGCTTTTTTGGCAGCCGCTCTTAAAAGAGCGACCGTTTTTTTCGCTTTGGTCGGGATAACGTATTTTGGCGTAAAGTCATTTTCAATATCGATGCCCATTTCGCTTTTTGGTAAATCGCGAATATGGCCGAACGAAGATTCGACTTGGTAGTTTTTATCTAAAAATTTAGTGATCGTTTTTGCTTTGGTTGGAGATTCGACAATTATTAAATCCATATAATTTGAAATTATTTTTTATTAATTCTAGTACAGCGAGTAGTTTCCGAATTCATTTTTAATTAAATCGCTAATCTCTAATATACTTAGTTTACTATTTATTGTTGCGGTGTCAAGTTTGGAATTTTTTGCGATTTCATCGTAATTAATTTTTTCACATTTTTCGGAAGCGTTTTTAATGAGTAAATATATTAATTTTTCTGCCTCGTCTTGAAAATTTATCGTTTTCTTTTTGTTTGTTTTTATATATCCATTTTTTTTGGTTTCTGTTTTTACATAACTTAATTTAAATACTTCTAAAATATCCTCAGAGTTTAATATTACTTTGGCTCCTCGCTTAATTAAATTATTCGGCCCTTGGGAAAACTCAGAAAAGATATTTCCCGGGACAGCGAGAACTTCGCGGTTTTGATCGAGGGCTTGATAGGCGGTTATTAGGGCGCCTGATTTTATTTTTGATTCGACGACTAAGGTGGCTTGCGATAATCCGGCGATAATTCGGTTACGTTGCGGAAAATTCATTGGTAAGGGAGCAGTTTTAGGAGGAAATTCGGAAATTAGTAGGCCATTATTTTTTATTATTTCTTTCGCCAACCCGCGGTTCTCATAAGGATAGATGTAATCGGCTTTTAAGCCGCAACCCAAAACGGCCACAGTTATCCCATAATTCACTAAAGTCTCTTGATGGGCTAATGTATCAACGCCGTAGGCGAGCCCACTAACGACTACGATATTTTCATCGACTAAAGGAGGGACTAATTCAGATATGACTTTGTTAGCATAAGCGCTATGTTCCCGAGAACCGACAATGGCCAAAAAATATTTTTTGGAATTTAAAATACTTATATCCCCTATGTAATATAGAAGGGGTGGTGGCGCAGGCAGTTCTAATAAGAGGTTTGGGTATTGCGCGTCGTGCCAAGTGATTATTTTGATATTTTCTATCCTGAGTTCTTTAATAGCCTCCTCTATATTATATGCTTTACGCCAGTCGATAAATTTTTTAATTAAATTAGGGCTTAGGCCGGCTTTTTCTAAATCAAATATCGAGGAATAAAAAGCGGTCTTTATATTTGGAAAGTAGTTTTCAATCAAGCGCATTTTAACTGGTCCGAACTTTTGAAAAGAATTGAACGCTAATTGATATTTTTGGTTCTCACTTAATTTTTGCATATCTTTTTATTAGAATTAATTATTAGTAAGTTAAAAATAAAATCCCCCTAAATTTTTTAGGGGGATTTTATCTATGTGAGGCTTTTTATATTTAGTTTTGTGTTTAATTCGTAGATTTTTTTTCTTTCTTCCGGATTAAAGTTCGAGAGGACAAACTTTTCGGGCGGAATCTGTGTTCTTAGGAGTTCATTTTTAATTCCGATTCTGAGGCGTGTAAACTTTTTTGTTTTTAAGTAATCAATAATTGATTGCACCCCTCTATTTCCGGCACTACCGGAGTCGGTCGCGATTTTGTAATCACCAAAATTTAAATCTAAATCGTCGTGGATAACCGTCAAACAATCATTTAAATCAGAATCTTTCTTTTTTATTAAACCAAAGCTAAGAGGTAATAGTTTATAGTAATTTAAAATACTTTGGACGCTTCTTCCCGATTCATTCATGAAGGTCAGTGGTTTAACAAATAAAAAATCACCGTCTTCATAAGTTAAAGCGTTAAACTTTTTGTTCTCGTGCCACTTAACTTCGCCCAATAAATTATCAAGCAGAAGCCAGGCGGCGTTATGGCGAGAATTCTTATATTGTTCGCCGGGATTACCGAGCCCAACAATTATTCTCATAGTTTTATAAATTTGGATTATAGGTTGTGTGTGATTTCTTTTCCTTTGTAACTTTAACTCTGATTGGTGTTCCGGTAAAACCATATTTTTCTCGTAAACGATTTTCCATAAACCGAACATAAGAAAAATGCAGATCGTCATTCGGGCCAATTCGGACAACGAAATAAGGCGGATTGTTTTTAATTTGTTTAAATTCGTAAATTCTTGGGGCCTTTGTTCCTTTTCCTTTAGCCGGTTTATGAATTTTAACGACAAATTTTAGAAACTTCTCGGTTTGGGAATCGCTTAAAGATAATTTTCTTTCTTTCGAAACTTCTAAAATTAAATCTAGAATTTTATTAACTTTTTCACCGGTTTTGGCAGAAATAAATTGAATCGGCGCCCAAGTGGCGAAGGGTAGTTTATCGTATAAGACTTCAGTCCATTTTTTTGTATTACGGTCCTCAACCTTATCCCACTTATTGGCAATAATAATTAAACTTTTTTTGCGATCAAAAATTTCTTGAACAATCTTTGCGTCTTGATGGGTTAAGGGGTCGCCCAGGTCTAAAACTAAAAGCGCAATATCCGCTTTATCAAGCGAGCCTAAAGATTTAAAAATTCCCGGTTTTTCAAATCCGTCGCCCTTCTTCCCTTGTTTGGAAATTCCGGCCGTGTCGACTAATTTAATTGTTTTGTCGCGATAACTAATTTCCGTATCTTGTGGTTCACGGGTTGTATGAGCGATTGGACTAACAATAACTCTTTCGTAACCTAAGATTGAATTTAGGAGCGAAGATTTTCCAACGTTTGGTTTGCCGATAATACAGACGTTAATTAAATTTTCAAGATCAATAGCTTTAACGGCGGATAGTTTTTTCGGTGATTTTATTCTTTTAACAATGACATCAAGCAAGTCGCCGGTACCTAGTCCACTAGCGGCTGAAACAATAAAAGGCTCACCTAAGTTTAACTTATTAAATTGTGCCGTTTCGCCGGCATTTTTAAAGTTATCAACTTTATTCGCAACTAAAAGAATTTTATTATTAAATTTTTCTTTTTGCTTAATAATTTCTGATAATTCTTTATCTTCCGGTAGTAAACCGACTTTCGCATCAACAACAAATAAAATAAGATCGGCTTTATTTAAATAAGAGATTGCCTGTTTTTGTGTCTGGCTGTCGATATCCATTTCGCTTATTTTCTCGCGCTTTAAGAAGCTTGAATCGAGAAGACCGGCGGTATCAACTATTTCAAAAGCGCTATTGTTCCATTCGACAATCCCAAGATTACTGTCGCGGGTCGTTCCGGCGATATTAGACACTAAGGCGTGATTCTTTTCCGTGAAACAGTTAAAAAGTGTCGACTTTCCGACGTTAGTTCGCCCGCAAACCACGACTAATGGCAATTTTTTTTCAATTTTTTCCATATCATTATTTATTAGTAAACGTTTTTATCAGAGTCTGTCCCAGTAATTAAAATAAAATCGGCTTGATTAATATTGTTTGTTTTATATTTTATTAGCCACTCTGGGGAATCATAGGATAGAGTGGCCCCACTTACTTTTACTAAGGTATTTAGTGAATCGGTTTTTGTACCGCCCGTTAAATCATAAATTACTGATTTGGCGTAATTTCTTTCAGGCGCATTTTCAGTTTTAATTATTTTAAAATTATACTTTTCTAAATTAGTTGAGACTTTAGAAGCCAAACCGGCGACCCAAGTTCCGTTGTCGATAATAACGCCGGCGTTGTCCGTTATGGCTGGTATTTCTTGCGGCTTATTAGCGTTATCAGTAAATACATTTTGGATTGCGGCTGTCATTTCCGAAAAGTTTCCCGCCCGAGGGGTTAGAATATAAGCGCCAATATCGCTGCGGCCGGAAACGAGCATTCCGTCAGGAGCATCAGAAAACACTTTGCTGATTATTTTTGACCGGTCGACATCTTTAAATAAATTCCATATTTTTAATATTTCCCAAGGACTTAAATCAGTGGAAACGTCTTTATTAAATTCGGAAATTAATTTGGCGATAATAACCGGGTTAAGTAATGTTTGTCTGGATAGTAATTTTTCTTTTACTGCTTCTAGAATAATTTGCTGTCTTCTTGCTCGGGCAAAGTCGCTGCCTTCAATTCCCAAAGCGTGACGGCTTCTTGCGTATTTCAAGGCGGTTAAACCGTCCATTTTTTGCCAACCTTTATCAAAGTGCAAATGTTCGTAGCGAGCGTAATAATTTGGATCATCCTCCTTACCTCTAATAGGGTAAGTGTAGTCATCAAAAGTATTTTCAACGTTAACATCGATCCCACCGACTTCATCAATAATATTAATAAAGCCATCAAAATCCACGCGAACAAAATAGTTTACAGGGGTATCAAAGACGTCGTTTATTTCTTGCGATATGGCCGCGCTGCCACTACCCGGCACTTTAGCTTCGGCATAAGCATTAACACTATTTATTTTTTGCCAAGAGCCGTTAGTCGGAACAATTAAATCGCGCGGAATTGAAAAGAGGGCGACTTCTTTAGTTGAAGGTTTTAAGCTACTTAACATTATCGTGTCTGTCAAATAGGCGCCGTCATGTCCATCCCCGCCCATCCCTAACAATAAAACATTGATTCGATCATTTTCCTCACCTTTTAGTTGCTTATCAGTGCTCGGAACAAAATGTTTTATTTTATCAAACAAACTACTACCCGGAAACCAGCCGGCAGCGTTTTGGCTCGACATTATAATTCGTCCGGAAAAGATTATGACAATTATTGAAAGAGCGATTATGTAGGTTATTATTTTTCGCTTATTTCTGCTTATAATTATATCATCATTATCTGAATTAAGCATTATTCGCTTTTCTTTTCTTTCTTCTTCTTCCATTTTTTGTTTGAAATCGATCATAAAATAAAAAGCCGCCTTTAGATAAGGGATTAATTAAAATTTAAATTGTCGGGCTGCCCGGAGTCGGACCGGGGTCACACGAACCCGAATCGTGTATAATACCGCTATACCACAGCCCGCTGTTTTTCGTGCGTGTACGTGGACTTGAGGAGACTCGAACTCCTTACCTCTGCAATGCGAATGCAGCGCTCTACCAGATGAGCTACAAGCCCTTTTATTATATGTCGGGGTGCCGGGAATTGAACCCGGGTTACATGCACCCCATGCATGTGTACTTCCGTTATACTACACCCCGTTATAATAAAAAGAGGCTTTTGTAAACCTGTACCTATATTAACACAAAATAGAGATATTTCAAGTTAGGCTTTTAGGGCGATTTTATTGTTGAAAGACTGTTAAATTTGACAAAATTTTATAAGAGGCTAATATTTAAATAATTGCTTCTGAATTACTAAAATTATACACACAGAAGTTTAACAAGGAAAGTATTTTTGTTGTGAGGTCGTGGTTACGAGCAGATATTTTGTGTAATGTCGGTCGGTTTAATTACTGAATAATCGGGGCTGGTTCACAGGCTGGTCGCATCCAGTCAATACGAATTTACTTTTCCTTGTTTTTGTTCTTTCTCCAGTATAAAAATACTGGAGTTTTTATTTGCTTTTGTGCGGTTTTTACAGTAGAATATTATTATAATGACAAATTTATGACTACAAAAAAAAGGATTTTTTCCGGAATCCAACCAAGCGGAAATTTAAACATTGCAAACTATATTGGGGCGATTTCGCAATGGGTTGAGATGCAAAAAGAATATGAGTGCATCTTTTCGGTCGTTGATTATCATGCCATTACCGTGAAACAAAACCCGGAAGAGTTAAAAAAACGAATTATTGAAATTACGAAGATATATTTAGCTTTTGGGATTGACCCAGAGACTTCAATTATCTTCCAACAGTCAACCGTTCCTGCTCATGTTGAACTTGCTTGGATTTTAAATTGCTATGGCGCGCGTATTGCCGATTTAAATAAAATGACGCAATTTAAGGATAAGGCGGGAAAAAATCAGGAATCGGTTAGTGTTGGTTTATATGACTACCCTGTTTTAATGGCCGCTGATATCTTGTTATATAATACCGATATTGTTCCGGTCGGCGATGATCAAAGACAACATGTTGAATTAGCGCGTGACATTGCGCAACGATTTAATAATGAATTCGGAAATGTATTTACTATTCCGCAAGCAGTTATTAAAAAGGAAGGCGCGCGAATTATGTCCTTGCAGGATCCTTCTAAAAAAATGAGTAAGAGTGACGTTAACCAGAGCAATTACATTGCTCTATTAGATAATACGGATGAGGCGAAGAAAAAAATCATGCGTGCCGTCACTGATTCCGGAAGCGACGTTATTTATGACCTTATAAATAAACCGGCTCTTTCTAACCTTTTAACGATTTATGCGATTTTAGGTAAGCGCGAAACCCAAAGACTGGAAAAAGATTATCGCGGTAAGGGTTATGGTGATTTTAAAAAAGATTTGGCTGATGTCGTTGAAAAGTTCTTAACTGAGTTTCAAGAAAGATATAATAAAATTACCGACGCTGAAGTTTCAAGGATTTTAGAAGAGGGCCGAGTTAAGGCTCAGGAGATTGCCTCAAAAAAACTTGAAGAAGTTAAAAAATTGATTGGAGTTAAATAATTTTTTATCAATAACTTTAAAAATATGGATCATAAAAATGTCACAACCGCCTTTGAATTACCAAACGCGAAAATTGTAAAAAATTTAGGCCTTGTTAAAGGAATTATTGTCCGCTCACGTTCGATTATCGGTTCAATTGGCGGTTCTTTGCAGACTCTAATTGGCGGAAATATTTCTTTGTTTACGGAGTTATGTGAAAATACCAGAGAGGATGCTTATAACCTAATGATTAAACACGCCGAAGAATTGGGCGCTAATGCCATTATCGGAGTTCGTTATGATGCGACTGAAGTTATGAATGGTGTTACTGAAGTTTTGTGTTATGGGACAGCGGTAGTTATTGAATAATGAAAAATAAAATATCAAAATATTTGTAAAAGCCCTTAAAAGGGCTTTTTGATTGACAATTATCAGACCTTGAATTAATGTTTAGTTAGAAAATTAATCAGTAACTTAAAAAATAGGAGGCTAGATTATGTTTGACCAATCAGTAGATTTTAAAACCGAAGTTGAAGAAATGACCCTAGCAAAGATTGCTATCTCTAAAATTCGGCCATTTGCCGATCAACCGCGTAAGGACTTTGATGAAGAAGAATTACTCGGATTAGCCCGCAGCATTGAAGAAATCGGTCTGCAACAACCAATCATTGTCGTTCCTGTTAAAGGGGATGAAAACTATGACTTTGAATTAGTTGACGGAGAAAGACGTTATCGCGCTTTTAAGCTCCTCGGCTTAGAATATATAACGGCCTTTGTGCTTCCCAGAATGAAAAAGGATAAACAATTTGCCTTCTCAGTTGTCTCGAATTTTTGTCGGGCCGGGCATTCTCCGATGGAAACAGCGGTTGCCTTACGGACTATCGTCGATGGGTTTATGCGCAACGGCGTCGACGGAGAACCTTTGAGCAAGGACGAATGTGTTGAAAAAGCGGCTAAAATTTGCGGACACGGTTGTTCGTGGGCAACACAAAATCTTAGCCTTCTGCGCCTATGTCCGGAAGTCCAAAATTATTTGGTCACCAAGAGAATTAGTTTCCAGATTGGTATTGCACTTACCGGGCTTAAAGAGGAATTTCAATTACAGTTTGCGCGTCACATAATTAGTGCCGAACTGGATCACCGAAAAGCGCTTGCTTATATTCGAGGCAGGCGCTCACCGGAAATAATCAGTGGGAAAGGGCGTAATCGTCGACCATCAGACGATTATGTAATCATTTTCCGAGCGGTTAAAAAAATAGATTCAGAGTTGGAGTTGCTTCTTGATATTTCAATGAAAAAAATAAAAGAGGCGTTTAGCTCGCGAACACCAAAAGATTTTGACAAAATGGTTTCTGACCTAGAAAATGTCAGCAATCAGGCGCGATTATTCGTGGAGAATCTTAAAAGTACAAAAAAGTAGTTAATTAAGCCGGCAAACAAAAGCCGGCTTTTTTATTGACCGGAATTTGTTTATATGTTAACGTAAAATGTTAAAGAAGGTCTTTAAAAAATAAGGGTAAATTAGCTTAATTATTAAGCCTACTTACGACTAAACTGGTTTAATAATTAATCTAATATTAACCTTTACAAAAAACAAAAAAATCATGAAAAAAATCGTCCTTAAGATTAAAAATGCAACTAGAACATATTTTTTAGTTGCCGCCTATAAGCCTGTTTCTATCGCCCTGGCTGTTGTTATTGCACTGTTCATTCTGTTACTCTCAATTTTTATGTTTCAATTATTTATTAATTCTGAGGCATTAAAAACTAACCTTGCGGTGATAGTGTTTTATTATCTCGCCACTCTGTTCTTTTTTTTATGGATACTTCACGTCGTTGTTGCAAAACTATGGATTACGGTCTTTCCGGAAAAGAAAAATCGTATCATTCTCTTACTTGATGAAAAAGAGACTAAAGTTTACAGTAGTCCTATTTGGGGAAAAGTTCCAAATATCGTATTGGACTTTCCTGATAATTGGGACTTAAATGACAATTATCTGGAACGCGCGATCAACTTGAAAATAATGGTGCCGATTATTGATCAATCTTTGGCTTATTTAACTTTTAAATCTATATTTTATTTTAATGGCCATTTTCAGGCCAGTGATTTAATGGAAATAATTAAGTATCAAAGAGTTAACGGACAACACACAAAAGAGTTCTGTTTTCAGAAATGTCTGCAGGTAATAATGGCTCAGCGATTTTCTGACTACAAGGTAGCCATTAAAGATTGGCTCATTAGATGGCAAAAGAAGGAAATGTCTACCAAGGAATTGGAAAAGAAATTGTTATATTTAAATCTTATTCCGCAAGGCTTATTTGCTAATGTTGGCAAGATTGATCTGAGGCTTTTGCCTCCGGAATTAATCAATAAAACATTGCATCGTGAAAAATAAAAAATAATAAAATGTATTGTTAACCATTAAAAAAAGAGAAAAAAATGAAAAGAAAACCATTTATTTTGGGGTTAGACGGCTTTAAAAGTGCTCAAGCGATTGCGGATATAATTGAAGAGACTTTACGGGAGCCGAGCAACATGGCTGATTTTATTAGTCATTTCAAATTCAACGACGCCCTACATTTAGAGGGTATGAAAGGCGATGATGGTTTGTTGGCGCAGATCGTCAGTAAATATCCTGAAATAAATATTTTTTGGGATTTGAAGCTGCCGGATACTAACGGTACAGATAAGAACATTCTGTTGAAGTATACTATCTTTATGCGTCCTGGCGATATATTAACATTATCTAGTATTGCGTCTTTAAGAGCTTTCCGTGAGGTTAGATCTTTGATTCCGCAGGGGATAATGATTGCTATCGCGTCTGTTTTAACGGATACCGATCGCGATGAATGCCGGATGCGCCGAGGCGCCATTCCGGGAATGGCTATATTGAATGATTCGACCAATTTATTGGAATACGGTAAAGATTTGTTTGACGCTGTTGTTTGTTCCCCAAAGGAGCTTAAACTTTTGAAACAGAACTTGCCCGACTCCATTGAAACTATCGTTCCTGGTATCCGAGATTATTGGATGGAAGCTGGTCAACAATCACCTGACAGAATCGACGGTATTAAGAATACGTTCGATAATGGAGCTGATTATGAAGTCCTGGGAGCACAACTCATGAAAGGTAATCCTGAAAAAAATATCAGTGCGGCTATGAGTCGGGAGCTTTCTATTGCCGAGGCACTTCGGTCCGATTCTTTGGACCTGATTAAGGGGCGTCCATTGGAAACCTTAGTTAATCTCCAGGGTCACTACCAATCACGTAAAGATCCTGACGGAAAATTTTTGGGTCCTTTAGTTGCTTATAGCGGCCAGTATGATTCGCCAACCGGTAAGAAAAATTTTGTTGGTGACGTATATTTTAATCTGGCTGTTATTGAAGATTCTCCCCAGCGTCTTGAATACTTCGCTAAATTGATGGCGGACAAAATTCGCGCTTTTGAAGCTAGTTGGGGACATAAGGTTGATTGCCTGATTGGTGTTCCTGAAGGAGGTAGTAAAATTGCCCAGGAAGTTGGACGCTTATTGAATATTCCTGGCCTTCGTTTGGAGAAGGAGATAATCGCATTTAAAACTGCGACGGCCAAAGAAAAATTTATGTTGCTTCTACGCCGAAATGTCGGGGCAGTTAAGATTGGATGGTTCGCTCTTATTTTTGAGGACTTGTGCAATAATTTCAGTACCACTCAAAAAGCGATTGATTCTGGTAATGGGTCTGGATTAGTTGTTGTAGGTGTAGCCTGTATTGCTAATCGGTCCAAGGATCATATTGATGAATGGGAAGGGTTGCCAGTAATTGCCGGTATTTCCGTTCCATCAGATCAATATGAGCAGGAAGATCCGCTGGTGGCTGATTTAATCGCCGCCGGAAGCTTAAGCACCGATCCAAAAAAGGATTGGGCTAAGCTGAAGGCTGCAATGGAAGAATAAATTAAAACTTGTTCTTAGAAAAAGTCAAAAAAAAGACTTACTATGCAAAGCGTCGAGGAAACTTGGCGCTTTTTTTTTATTTTAAAATGAAAAAAGAGGGACCTTTAAGAAGATTCCTCTTTTGTTTAATGATTTTTTTGCTTGTTTGCTTTTTAGAAATTAATTCTGCCCGGGAGCGGGTAAGGGGAAGAAACTTTTGATTTCCTCGTCTTTGAGCTTTTGGGTGTAGATTGAGAGATTTAGCAGTGTTACATGAATTATGAAAATCGGTTTTTTTTCTTCACCCACAATATAACCGAACATTATCCAGGTATACTTGTCTAAATAACTGCTTAAAAACTCCGCAGTTCTGGCCCTTCCAATCGCGGCTCTCTCGCCTAGACTCGCTCGCACTTGGCAACTGTGTTTATGGAGGCTCTGTTCAGGACTAAGAACTTTATTGATAACTATTTCCACCTTAACTTGCTGCTCAGGTGTTCGATAAATAAGTAAAGATGTTTGCAGTTCAGTGATAGTCCCTTGACTCAACAGTGACCATTCGTCTGCGCCACTTTCTATAATACAAACATCTGTTGCGGGAATTTGTCCTTTCATACTTTTTATTTTTTTGGTTAATTTTTAAGTTAATTGCCCATATTACCTGATATAGATTCAATACCAGATATAGTCGGCAATTAACTCAAATAACCATTTTTAAGGTTCAGTTTAACTTAATATTTTATAATATTAATCGATTATTGTCAAATAGACACAAAAAAACACCTTAACGGTGGTTTTTTAAATCAATCATGTAATGAATTTCAAGTCTAATTGGCATCAATTCGTTGTTACCTTGCGGCAACCACTCCGGCATCATGCCAGAGGCGACTATTTCTTAATTCCGAAGAAAGAAGAAATTTTCTCCCTAGAAAGGAGGTGATCCATCCACAGCTTCCGCTACGGATGCCTTGTTACGACTTCGTCCCTGTCATCAGTCTTGCCTTCGTCCCACTAATGTGAGCCTTCGGGCACTACCAACTCCCTTGACGTGACGGGCGGTGAGTACAAGACCCGAGAACGTATTCACCGTGGCATAGCTGATCCACGATTACTAGCGATTCCAACTTCATGAAGGCGAATTGCAGCCTTCAATCCGAACTGAGAAAGATTTTTAGGGATTGGCTCCACCTCGCGGTTTGGCATCCCTCTGTATCTCCCATTGTAGCACGTGTGTTGCCCAAGGCGTAAGAACCATGCTGATTTGACGTCATCCCACCTTCCTCCCATTTAAAACGGGCAGTCTCCCATGACATATAAAACATAGGATCAGGGTTGCGCTCGTTTCCCGACTTAACGGTACATCTCACGACACGAGCTGACGACAACCATGCAGCATCTGTCTAGCACCCTCGAAGGCGGATCTGTTTCCAGACCTTGCAGCTAGATGTCAAGCCTTGGTGAGGTTCCTCGCTTACCGTCGAATTAAACCACATGCTCCACCGCTTGTGCGGGTCCCCGTCTATTCCTTTGAGTTTTAGCCTTGCGGCCGTACTCCCCAGGCGGGATACTTAACGTGTTAACTTAAATTAGCAGCACTGAAAGGGTCGATACTTCCAATGCTTAGTATCCATCGTTTACGGCGTGGACTACTGGGGTATCTAATCCCATTCGCTCCCCACGCTTTCGTCCACTGAGTGTCAGAACTGTCCTAGCAAACTGCCTTCGCATTTGATGTTCTTGCTGATATTAATGGATTTAACCCCTACACCAGCAATTCCGTTTGCCTCTTCCAGTCTCTAGTTTAGCCATCTCTCCCGCTGACTCGAGGTTGAGCCTCGAGATTTAACAGGAGATGCGATAAACCACCTACGGACGCTTTACGCCCAATAAATCCGGATAACGCTTGGGGCCCTCGTATTACCGCTGCTGCTGGCACGAGGTTAGCAGCCCCTTATTCAACTGCTACCGTCATTGTTTCGTCACAGTTAAAAGTATTTTACACCCCGAGGGGCTTCTTCATACACGCGGCGTCGCTCCTTCAGGCTTTCGCCCATTGAGGAAGATTCTTGACTGCAGCCTCCCGTAGGAGTCTGGGCAGTGTCTCAGTCCCAGTGAGTGGGGTCATGCTCTCGCACCCCATACCCGTTGTAGCCTTGGTGAGCTATTACCTCACCAACTAGCTGATAGGCCATAGGCTTCTCTTAAAGCGCCGGAACTTTAATTATTAATCTTGTGATTAATAATACTATCGGGTATTATCCTCGCTTTCGCAAGGTTATCCCCGTCTTTAAGGTAAATTGCCAATGTGTTACTCTCCCGTTTGCCATGCAGTATTGCTACCACATTCGACTTGCATGCCTTAGACACGCCGCCAGCGTTCATCCTGAGCCAGGATCAAACTCTCTAAAATTTGATTGACTCTAATTTGAAAGCTTACGCTTTCTTATATAGATTCCGTTTTAGAAACGGATAAAAATTTTTTTATTTCGAATTGATGCCAATTAGCATCAAAATTAACCATCACCATGATTGTAACTATTCTTTTTTTAATGTTCTGAAATAGACAGAAAAAAACAAAGATATAAAACATATCTTGTTTATCTTAAAATATTCTGATTTATTTTTAATATCCCAATTCTATACTAATCAGATTAAGCTGTCAAGGGGGAAAAATTGTTAATAAGTTTAAGAATCGTTTTTAGATATTAAAGGCCTGTTTTTGTTTGACTTTTATAGTTATTTAAGATATAAATATATGTGAATATAGTGGCCAATATAAAGCCAATATATCGCTTTAATAATTAAGAAAGAAATAATCATAAAATAATGCGTATTAAATTCCACCGAGTTGAGAGAAAAGAAGAAACTACTTTCCGTTCCAATACTCAAATCCGCGTGCCGGAAGTTTTTTTAATTGACGAAGCTAACGAAGCGATCGGAATAATAAAAACTGAGGACGCAATTCGAATGGCCCAAGAAGCCGACCTTGATTTAGTCGAAGTTAATCCGAAGGCTAATCCCCCGGTCGTTAAGATTGTTAATCTCGGCCAGTTAAAATACGAAAAGGAAAAGCAAGCGCATAAACAAAAAATTCAACAGAAAAAAGTGGAAATAAAAAATATCCGTTTATCGTTTCGAATCAGCGACCACGATCTTGATATGCGTTTAGCGCAAGCCGAAAAGTTTTTAATTAAAGAAAATAAAACTAAAATTGAATTAATATTAAGAGGCCGAGAAAGACAATATCCGCAAAAGGCGGCCGAAATTATTAAAGGCTTTGTCGCTAAAATTCAAGCGAAAGCCGATTTAAATATCGAAATTGAACAACCCTTGACAAATCAAGGCGGAAGATTTACTATAATATTGATCAATAAAAAGTAAAAATAGTTGAATCCAGGTATCTACCTGTTTTTTTAATCGGAAATATATGCCAAAAATTAAAACACACCAAGCGACTGTTAAACGTTTCAAAAAAACAGCGACTAAAAAACTTATCCAAAGAAAAGCCGGACAAGATCATTTTAATGCTCGTGAAACCGGTAATACTACCCGTCATAAACGTTTAGATATTTCAACAACCAAGACTTTAGCTAAAACTATTAAAATGTTAACTCCTTACAATTAAGCTATTCGATTAGAAATTTGTAATAAGTAAAATTCCAATATGCCAAGAGTAAAAAGAGGGATGACCCATGTTAAAAAAAGACGAAAATTATTAAAGGCTGTTAAAGGCTATAAATGGGGCCGAAAAAATTTAATTAAACTAGCTCGTACCGCTCGAACCAAAGCCGGCGCGCATTCTTACGTTGACCGACGCAAAAAGAAAAGAACGATGCGTGGTTTATGGCAGATTAAAATCAACGCTTTTGTCAGAGATTTTGGTTTTTCTTATTCTCGTTTTATTAATGCTTTAAAAATAAATAAAGTTGAAATCGATCGTAAAGTTTTAGCTGATTTAGCGGTTAATAATAAAGAAACTCTTGAAGCAATTATTGCTAAGATAAAATAATATGACTTTCTGGATTAAAATCTCCCAAATTGTCGTCGCTGTTTTATTAATACTGGCGATTTTACTACAGAACCGGGGTGCCGGTTTAGGAAGTGTTTTTGGCGGCGGCGGCGGTGTTTATTTAACAAAACGCGGTTTAGAAAAAAAGTTATATATAGCAACGATCGTTTTCGCGATTATTTTCTTTCTTTTATCTTTAAGCATCTTTTTTATTAGAGCTTAAGTATTTTTGGCGCTCAATAAGAATTCTTTGTGACTTCACTAAAAAATAAAACTATTTCTTGGAAAATGAGGGCGAAACAGGGCCTGGCCTTTTTTAACATATTTAAGAAAAAGGCAATTAGTCATAAGGATGCTGACTTACAATTAGTTTATAAACTCTCCCCTCGTAAAATTCCCAACGGTGAACAATTAAAACATTTGTCTAAATTTTTAAATCCTAAGGAAAATTTAATTATTAAAATTTGTTTGTTAGTTCTAATTATTAATGTTGTTTATCTTGGTACCGTATTTTTAAAAAAACATTTGCAGTATAGTCCAGCGGTTGGCGGAGATTATGCTGAAGCTCTGGTCGGCTATCCAAAAGCGATTAATCCTATTTACGCGACTAACCGCGACGTTGATGCTGATTTAAGTAAGTTAATTTATTCAAGTCTGTTCTACTATGATAAGAACGGTTATTTAAAAAATGACCTAGCGGACAGTTATGTAGTTAATCCGGACGGAAAAGAATACACAATTAAGATTAAAAATAATGTTAGTTTTCATAATAATGACAAGCTAACCGTCGATGATATTCTATTTACTCTTTCTTTAATTCAAAACCCGGAATATCACTCTCCTTATGGAACGGCCCTGGCTAAAGTTGAGGCCGTAAAAATTGATGATTACACAATAAAATTTACTTTAAGCGAACCATACGCGCCATTTTTAGATCTGCTAGATTTTGGTATTTTACCAAAAAATATTTGGAAAAATGTTAATCCTCAATCGATTTTATTATTTGAGTTTAACTTAAAACCAGTCGGTTCCGGACCTTATAAGTTTAAATCGTTAATTAAAAATAAGGATGGCGATCTAAAAGAATATCACCTAACGTTAAATGACGCTTATTACGGTCAAAAACCATTTATAAAGAACATCAATTTTATATTTTTTGTGGATTATCCTGAGGCGGTTAAAGCTCTGAATGATAATCAGGTTAATGGTTTAAGCTATTTGCCATATGGCGAAAACTCGGAACTCTTAGCAAAAAATTCTTTAGTTATTCATGAATTGGCTAGACCACAGGTTGTTTCTTTATTTTTTAATAAGGAAGTCAATAAAGCTTTGGGCGATAAGAATACAAGAATCGCTTTAGCTCAGGCAATTAATAAAACTCAATTGGTTGGCGATGTTTTTGGTGGCTCTTATAAAGTTGCGGACAGTCCAATCCCGGCGGAAAATTTTGCTTACAATAACCAGTTGAAAAAATACGACTATAATCCAATTGCGGCCGGCGGGGTATTACAGAGTAAAGCGCTTTCCCTAACGTTAAGTGTTATTGATCGGCCGGAAAATTTGGCCGTGGCTGATAAAATAAAAAATTATTGGGCGGCAGTTGGCGTAAAAGTTACAATTAAGGCAGTTCCCGCGGAACAGGTTTCTGATTTAATTAAAAGTCGTGATTTCGAAGTTTTATTATATGGTGAATCGGTTGGCGGCGATCCTGATGTTTATGCTTTCTGGCACTCTTCACAGATTGGCGGCCGAGGCTTAAATTTGGCGGCCTATAGCAATCCTAGTGTTGATAAATTATTAGCTGAAGCTCGAGTGACGACAGACAATACAGAAAGAGCAACTGAGTATCAAAAATTTCAAGAAATTTTAAATAATGATTTGCCGGTAATTTTTTTATATTCTCCGACTTACACTTATATTCAAGATAAAAAAACAAAAGGTTTTGACTCCTCGGCGATAATTGAGCCCGCGGATCGCTTTAGCGGGATTTCGGACTGGTATTTAAAAACAAAAAGTAAATTAATTTGGTAAAAGGTCTCATCCTTTTATTGATTTCAATATAAACATCTCATATCAATAATAACTTAAGTGAATTATTTATTCCTTTTTTATTGATATTAAAATTTAATTTCATCATTTGCCAACTGCCAACCGGCAGGGGCGAATAAAAACTATGTTCGAAAATCAACAAAGTGTTTCGACGGCTACTGGCCCTCGAAAAAGTTTTTCTAGTCGTTTGCCCCGTGTGGCTAACTCGGGTCCGTCCAGAAAAGTCGTTAGTGCTCCGTCAGCCCGCGTACCATTTAACAGACCAATGGCGACATTCATTCCAAAGGCACCGGTTGTTAGTGGCGGATCAAGTTTAAAAATTATTCCTCTTGGCGGCCAAGAAGAGGTCGGTCGTAACTGTACCGTCTTTGAATATGATAATGATATTATTATTTTAGACATGGGTCTGCAGTTTGCCGATGAGGATATGCCTGGAATTGACTACATTATTCCTAATGTCGCTTATTTACGAGGCAAAGAAAAAAATATCCGGGGGGTGATCTTTAGTCATGGTCATCTTGACCATATCGGCGCCGCGCCAATTTTATTGGAGCAGTTAGGCAATCCGCCGATTATTGGGCGAAAATTAACTCTCGCGATGATTAAACATCGCCAGGAAGATTATAAGAAAGGAACAACTAAGAATCTTAAGACAATTACCATTGACTCAATTAATCAGAGATTAAGTTTAGGAAAGTTCCAAATCAGCTTTTTCCAAGTTGAGCATTCAATTATTGATGCGGTCGGAGTTATTATCTCCACACCGCACGGAACGGTTATCCATCCCGGTGACTGGATGATGGAGGAGGATCCCCTTGAAGGAGCGGTTGTCCAATACGCCCATTTGTCAAAATTACCATCACCCAGAATATTAATGCTTGAAAGTCTCGGGGTCGCTTATTCTAAAGAGCGAGTGCCGGCCAAAACGACTCAAGACAATCTTGAACGGCTTATCCGTGAAGCTAAGGGCCGGATTATTATTGGTACTTTTGCTTCTCAGCTTGAGCGCGTCACCCATCTTTTAGCGTATGCCGAAAAAATCGGTAAAAAAGTAGCTTTAGATGGCTACGGCATGAAGATGAATGTAAAAATTGCTCAAGAGCTTGGCTATATTCCGGCGCATAAGAATACAATTATTCCGGTTGAAGATATTAGTAAATATCCGGAAAATAAAATTTTAGTCATTTGTACCGGCGCCCAAGGCGAGTCAAACGCCGTATTTTCGAGAATTGTAAACGGTAATCATCATTATATTACAATTAAGAAATCCGACATCGTCGTCTTCTCTTCCTCGGTTATTCCGGGCAATGAACGTTCGGTTCAAAAAGTTAAGGATCAGATTTATCGCTTAAGCGACAATGTTATTCATAGTAGTATTATGGATGTTCATTCCGGCGGTCATGCTAATGCCGAGGATATCAAAAATATTTTACATCAAATTAAGCCCGATTATTTTTTACCGGTTTATGCTAACCACTATATGTTAGTCGAAGCAAAGAAGCTGGCCCTCCGTGAAGGATTTCGCGATGAGCAAGTTCCAGTATTAGATAATGGTAATATAATTAAGTTCCAAAAAGATCGCAAGCCGATAATTCTTAAAGAAAAAGCAAATACCGACTACGTCATGGTTGATGGCCTAGGGGTTGGTGATGTTTCGGAAATCGTTTTAAGAGATCGAAGAATGATGGCTGATGATGGCATGATTGTTATTATTGCCACTATCGATGCGAAGACTGGAGCAATTATCGGTAATCCTGATTTAATTTCGCGCGGCTTCGTTCATATGAAAGAAAATCGTGATTTAATTGAAAAGACCAGAATGCGCGTCAAAAAGATCGTTAAAGATAAAAATCCGATGTCGGCTGCTGACGATGATTATATTAAAAATAAAATCAGAAATGATATCGGACAATTTCTATTTCAAGCCACAAAAAGACGTCCGATGGTCTTACCGGTGGTGATTAAAGTATAAAATTGTTTAAAATTAGCAAAAAAGAGACTCGGAAACGAATCTCTTTTTTTGTTAAGAAGATGTGGATAAACCAGTAGCTAAAGGTGTTGACAAAGAATTTAAACTATGATATATTAATAAGTCGTTGATTTACAACTTACAAATTTAAAAAGACCGTTTTAAATGGGTCAGGCACGACAAGCATGGGGATTTTCTTGCTAGGATTTTTCCGGCATTGCGCTCGAAAGTGCCTAGAAGAAATTTTCTTGCCTACCCATTTAAGCCGGTCTTTTTTTAATCAAAAAGACGATCTTTACCGACAATTACGTTTAGCTTACCTGACCGAATATTAATTTCGACCGGGGTATCGATTTCGACAACATCGTCAACGATTAACTTATAATTAGGATTGTGAATTTTTAAAGTTTTAGTCGTTAAAAATGTCTGGTCTTTCTTTCTCGTTCTAATAAGAACTTCTAATCTTCCGTCATGCGGATTCGATTTTACAGTTTCCTTCTTATCACTCAATAAATTTATAATGCTAATTTTTCCTCTTTCTTGCGATTCGATTGTATAATTATTAATTTCTAAAACAGTTCCCTGGCTTTCAATCGTCGATTGATTTAGAAAATAATTTTCTCCGGCTGAGCCGATATCGATCTTTTCGACGCGGCGCGCCAATAAAATATTACAGGCGTCATCAGCATTTTTTATTCCGAAAGAATCGGCGATTGAGTTATCATCGCCAATGGGGATAATTCCTAAAAGAGTTTTTTGCTGGAAGTCGCCATATGAATCAGCCTCAATGATTGCGCCTATAATTCTATTTACTGTTTGGTTATTACCAACGGCAACAATCGTTTTTGAGCCGAGCTTTATCTCGTTTGCGATTGCACTCTTAATATTCTTGATTGCCTCAAGGCGGATTATTTTTCCGTTTAAACCTAAATCAGTCAGGCGAATCTCTAATCGATTAATCGCTCGATTGTATTTATTTTTATTTAAATATTCATCGTAAATATAGACGTGCATAGGGTTGCGATTTTATCGCTTCTTAATTTTATTTTTCCTCTTCCCCTTCTGCTTGTCTTTTGTTTTCGCCGCGGCGATGTTCCTCGCTAATCATTAGGATCTGTCCATTAATTATTGCTCCGCGTTCAATTGATATTTCACCGTACTGGATATCGCCAAATATCTTTGCCGTTTTCCCAATCGCTAAATAACTTTTCGCTTTAATATTTCCTTTGACCTCCCCGTTGACGATGGCATCTTTTGCTTCTATGTTAGCAACGATTTTTGCCTGATCACCGATTAAAAGATTGGCTTCTGTTTTTAAAGAGCCTTCTAAAAAGCCTTCGATTACAATATTCCCCTGCCCTTGAAAGTTCCCTTTGACTTTTATTGACTCGCCGATAATTGTCTCAGCGTCTTTAAAATTTTCCGATTTGATGTCTTTGCTAAACATATATTTTAAATTAAATATGAGTATTATTTATCAATTATTATCGTATTTTTGATTACGTTTTTATTTTAGTTTAATAAGCCCTGTTTGTAAAGAGACTTTGATTTGACAAATCGCTGTTTTTTTATAATGAAAATAATTACGTTCTATAATCGGTAGTGACATGCTTCGATCCCAAGATCTCTCCGCGGAGCTATTCGATTTATTTACGCCACCCGATATTATGCTTAAATGCGCGAAGTGGCGTGAATTTTCTGACGAAGAATGCTATAGCACTTGGAATGGCGGCCAAGGCGCAATTGTGGTAGTTGATTAGGAAAATGTTCAAAGATTTCTCAATTTAGCAGATAAATTTGGCATTGAAGCTAACGTAACTGGTCGAATAACCGAGGAAAAGGATTATACTGTAACAGTAAAATCAAAATTCTTCTCGAATCGAATCATTTATTATTAAAAACATTGTAATGCTTAAAACAAAGGCCTTCCGTGAAAACGAAAGGCCTTTTTTAAATTAAACTACAATTTTTCCAACGCTTCCTGAAGGCTTAAGTCCATTATTGGCTTAGGCGCGGGTACTTCGATTTTAGGCAAATTCCCCCAAGTCGCTGTTACGCAGGCATCGAAAAATCCCTGTCGCCCCACAAACTGGCTGTTTTCATCGCTAAATACAACTTGTGTGCCGGGGACCTCGGTTATTGAGAGAATAGCCGCGTCGGTATGCTTTTGATTTTTTGGATCTTCAAAGGCAACCCCGACGACGACAGTGTGATCATTTTGAAGTTCGTATCTCAGATAAGCATCACAACAGCCAGTTAAATGATTTGCCCAACCAGCTCCGACAATAATAACATCAGTTTCTTCTTTGCTCAGTTTTTCCAATAGATTTTGAGTGCTGATGGTATTACGATGCTGGCTTCTGATAAATACGCCGGTGACTTCGACTTCTGATTTAGGTACTGTACCAAGAAATTTGAGACCTTTATCGCATTGTGACAAGTCACTCGCCGATCCAATAATAATCGCGATTTTTTTCATTTTACTGATTTAAAGATTAAGCGATAGCACCCATTTTTTCGATTCGATAGTAGTCCAGATTATGGGTGGTAATCATTTCAAAAATAGCCAGATATCTATCAGTTGTACCATTAATGACTTCATCGGGCACATCAACACTGTGGACAAAATCTATATAGTCTGAGTATTCCGGACTACTAGATTTCAGTTTGTTAATGCCTTTAATCAAGCCGCCTCTTCCGTCTGAGAAAGGAGTTAAGATAGTTGCCCCCCAATCCCTAACTGGTTGCTTGTCGTGAAAATATGGATCGCGACCTTCGCTCATGGCTTTTTCCCAATCTTCCTTTAATACAAATCGGGAAGAGTCAGGAGTAAGGATTTCATCGGCTAGAATTTTGCCGGCAACCTCAAACTTTGTATCAAGTATTAAAATACCACGTTGCTCAGCATATTCAAAAACGATGCCGTAGATTTCTAACAACATGGCGACAACTTCCCTGGCTTCTTGTTTTAAGCCCAATGAATCCATTACCCCGTAGAAGTAGTCAATATCCTTGTTGATATCATTTCCAACCTCCTCTTTTGTCGAGGGAGTAAAAATAAACGGATAGAGTTTCGACCATTTCGGTAAACCAATAGGTAGTTGTTGACCAGCGACAATTCCGGTTTTTTCGTATTCCTCAAAAACTGAGCCACCGATAAAGCCACGAAAAATCATTTCAGCGGGATACATTTTTCCAGTTAGATTCTTTACGACTAAGCAGCGGTCAACCGGAAGTTCGGAAAGATAATTTTCGCGTAAGTCATAGGCAAAGTTATAGCCCTCTTCCATTTTCGATGGAATCAAATGATTTTTAAATCCACCCAAAAGATTTAACCAAAAATGAGTAAGAGCAGTTAAAACTCGACCTTTTTGAGGCACAAGTTTATTGAGAACATAGTCATAGATACTGATACGATCTGTTGCGACAACTAATAAATAGTCGTCATGACCAAGGATGTTTTTTAGCGACCATGTGTCGCGTACTTTTCCCTGTGAAATTCTGACGAGATCCTTCTTCGATAAATACCGAGAGAGTTCATCATCCTGAAGATTGAGCGGAATTTTTTGCATAATTAAAATTATTAATGAACATTATGAGGTTTGAGGCCCCGAAAATTAACTCTAATACTGTTTTTAAGTATCAAAACATATTAATATGAAAGTAATTAAAAGTCAAAATTTTGATAGCTTAGAAATATAAAAATTATTAGTTCATAATATTAATATTAATAATTGCCAAACACAAATATTTATTATAAGCTTGTCTTGTAATTAACATTTTTAAAATATTTTCAATTATATTTTAAAATTCGTCCTCGTAGTTCAAAGGATAGAACAAGAACCTCCTAAGTTCTAGATCCAGGTTCAATTCCCGGCGAGGACACATTAATAATTTATCTAATATTAGCTAATATATATAACATTGACTTATTGTGCCAATGATATATTATATATAGTAGTTCTGATATTAGTAATTGTTCTTTGAGGAACAATTTCAAATACAGATCGGAAATGGGCCTTTAGCTCAGTTGGCTAGAGCGCTTCCATGGCATGGAAGAGGTCAAGGGTTCAAGTCCCTTAAGGTCCACAAAATATATACCCTTAAAATATGGCATACGCCGGAAATGATTTTTACTGCGATGTCGCTTTAAAAGATTTATCAGTGCTAAAAATAGAATATGAAAGTGACAGTGTTTTAGCTTATTATCATACTCGTCCGCACTGGCCAGTTCATATTATTGTTATTCCGAAAAAGCATATTCCTTCTCTTACAGAGTACGATAACGATGAAGATAGTAAGATAATTTTGGAGATTATCAAAGTTGTCCAAAATATTGCAAAGAAAGTAGAAAAAGAATTTGGCGGTGCCAGAGTCCAGACTAACCTAGGCGTATATCAGGAATCAAAGCACTTACACTTTCATATTAGTTATGGAGAACCGTTAAAATAGTATTTTATATAAAAATCTCACTGGCGTGAGATTTTTTAATTCCCTTCTTCTATATTTAATGATATTTAGCTATTATGATATAATATATATCATTATACTTATTTAATTACTTATGATTAAAATAATCTATTTTGTTCACGGTACAACTATCGACAACGAAAACAACATCTCATCAGGCTGGGCAGAAACGAGTCTTTCTAAATTAGGAGAAGAACAGTCTATCAAATTAAAAGATCTAACTAAAGACTTAAAGTTTGATGTAATTTATTGTTCTGATCTTAAGAGGTCAGTTGATTCAGCAAACCTTGCCTTTGCAGATCGAAAAATACCGATAATTGTCGATTCCAGTCTGCGGGAATGCAATTATGGTATATATAACAGCGAATTATCAGAAATCGTTGAACCACTTCAGGAAAAATCAGTTTTTGATAAGTTTCCGGGCGGTGAAAGTTATGAAGATGTCAAAAATCGAATTAATAACTTCCTGGAGTATCTAAAATGTAATTATGAAGGGAAAACAGTTGCTATTGTTGCTCACAAAGCTCCCCAGTTAGCGCTTGATGTTATATTAAAAGGGAAGTCATGGGAAGAAGCCTTCGCGGAAGACTGGCGCAAGACGAAAAATTGGCAACCAGGGTGGGAATATATCTTAGAATGAACTAATGTTCCTTGCAGAACATTTTAATACACAGGCCAAAAGATAAGTCTAAAATAATCTAGACTTTTCTTTGTTATTTAGCTAACATTAAACAAATAACACATTTAGACAAATTGTGGAAAACCTGTTGCTAATCACTTTTTGAGCTAATATTTTATTAAATAATTGATTAAATTTATCTTTTCTTTTAATATAAGCAAAGTTTGCTTTTAGTATAAATTAATTCTATAATTTAACTATTAAATCAATCAAATAAATATTATGTATGATCTAATTATAATCGGTTCCGGACCGGCAGGTATGACTTCGGGCATATTTGCCGCTAGACGAGAGATGAAAACCTTAATTATCGGCAAAGAATTAGGTGGACAGCTTGTCTGGGCCAATGAAATTGAGAATTATCCCGGCTTTGAAATGATTAAAAGTTTTGAACTAATAAATAGAATAAAGGATCAAACTGTTAAGGCGGGCGTAGAGTTTAAAGATGATGAGGTTAAACGTATTGAAAAAACGGCTAATGGCCAGTTTAAATTATATACAAGTCGAGATACTTATGAGGCAAAGACCGTTATTGTCGCTATGGGGCTATCTCCGCGCCGTTTAGCGGCGCCTGGAGAGATTGAATTTAGTGGCAAGGGCGTTTCTTATTGCGCCAACTGCGACGGTCCTTTTTATAAAGGTAAAAACGTCGCGATTATCGGGGGAGGAAATTCCGCTCTTGATGCAGCTGAGTTTATGTCAAAAATTGCGAAGCAAGTCTATTTAATTCACCGAAATGACAATCTTAAAGCCTTTGACACTCTGGTTGACGAGGTTAAGTCTCGTGAAAATATTGAAATTTTGCTAAATACGGAAATAAAAAATATTTATGGTTCTTCAAAAGTTGAAAAAATGCTATTAATAAATAATAAGGACAATCAAGAGCGGGAAATCGCCTTAGATGGAATATTTATTGAGGTTGGGCGAATCGCTTCAACTGATTTAGTTAATGATTTTGTCGATCGAAATGATAAAAATCAAATAATTATTAATTCAAAAACAGAAACTAGGACGCCTGGCATGTTTGCGGCCGGTGATGTGACCGATTGTGAGTTCAAGCAGATTCCGATTGCGATGGGGCAAGCGACAATCGCTGCTTTAAGCGCGTATCAATATTTGCAAATGCTAAAAAAGGATTAAATAATTTTATTCTCATAAAGAATAATAGAGAAAGTAAGTTTTTTTGTTATTTTTTTGCTATAATATAAGAGTAAGATATAATCGCAAATTTATTCTATGTCAGAAAAAAAAATAAATTTAGTTGTTGCGGATATGGGCTATGGCCATCAGCGCGCGGCTTATCCGTTATTAAATTTAAGCGGGGGAGAAAGTGTTACGATTAATAATTATAAAGGAATTCCCGTTTGGGAAAAAAAATATTGGGTTAAAAGTTTACGTTCCTACGAAACAATTTCTCGTTTTAAAAAAGTTCCTTTATTTGGTAACTTAGTTTTTGCGGTGATGGACTCTTTCCAAAAAATTCCTTCTTTATATCCGTTCCGTGATTTATCAGACCCGACTACTCAGCAAAAATATTTTTATCGTTTTATTAAAAAGGGTTTAGGTATTTCCTTGATAAAAAAATTGAATAAAAGCGGATTGCCCTATGTGACAACTTTTTTTGTGGCCGCTTATATTGCCGAATATCATAATTATCAGGGTGATATATATTGTATTATTTGCGATTCTGATGCGTCGCGAGCCTGGGCGCCGCTTGATCCGAAAAATAGTCGGATCAAATTTTTGCTGCCGAGTGAAACAGTCAAGGAGAAATTTTTAATGTATGGCGTCAGGCCGGAAAATATATACGTAACCGGGTTTCCTTTGCCTAGTGAAAACGTCGGAGTTAAAAAAGAAATTGCTTTGGATGATTTAGTGAAGAGGATTCCGGTTCTGGACCCGAAAGATATCTATCAAAAAAATTATCATTCTTTGCTTAATGTCGTCGAGAGAAAAATTGATAAAAAAGGAATCAATAATGAGGCAAGACCGGTTTCGATTACTTATGCTGTTGGAGGGGCAGGGGCGCAAAAAGAAATCGCCGCGCTTGTCTTAAAAAAATTATCTGTCCTTATTAAAGAAAATAAATTTAGAATTAATTTAGTAGCCGGCAGCCGTCAGGATGTAAAAAAATATTTTGAAAAGACTTTAAGAAAATTAAATTTAAATAAAGAAAAAAATATCGAAATTATTTTTGCCAATGAGAAAAATGATTATTTCAAAATATTTAATCAGTGTTTAAGGGATACCGACATACTCTGGACTAAGCCGTCGGAATTATCGTTTTATTGCGCCCTTGGTCTTCCGATAATAATTTCTACCCCGGTCGGCAGTCAAGAGGATTTTAATCGTGCCTGGCTAATTTCTTTAGGAGGGGGTATTGATTGTTTGGATCCGAAATATGTCGACGAGTGGCTGCCTGATTTAATAAACTCCGGGCGCTTGGCCCGAGCGGCGGTTGATGGATTTTTAAATGCCGAAAAACTCGGTACTTACAATATAACAAAAATAGTTTTAGGCTCTAAATAAAAATATATTCTTTTCTGAAACAATTTATGACCTGGGTTGTTGTTGCCTTGACTGCTTATTTTATTTTAGCAGTCGCTAACTTATTAGATAAATTTTTAATTGATAATGTCCTGTTAAGCAGCAAGGCCTATGCTTTTGCGGCCTGTATTTTAGGCCTGATTATTTTTTTAATTGCCCCTTGGTTCTTGCATTGGCCGGGACTTTCATTGTTTATTTTAGATTTGTTAGCCGGTTTTATTTTCGCCGTTGCTTTGTGGATGCTGTACGAAGCCTTGCAGCGCGGGGAAGCGTCGCGTATTTTAGTTACCGTCGGAGGAACGACACCAATTTTTTCTTTAATTTTTTCAATTCTATTTTTTAAAGAACAATTTTCCAATAATCAATTGATCGGAATTTCGCTTCTATTAATCGGTGTTTTTGTTATTGCTATCTTGCCTAAAGATAGAACTTATCTTTCTCGAGTTCTTCGTAAATTAAAAATGAAGCAGAATATAAAAAGCGGCGGGTTGTTAATTGCCTTATTATCGGCTTTTTCTTATTCGCTATATTTTATCTGTACTAAATATGTTTATAGTTTCCAACCATTTTTAAGCGCCTTTATTTGGACGCGTCTAGGGGCAGCAATATTAGTTTCCTTTTTCTTATTAAGTAAAAACAACCGCTACAAAATTCTCCATTCATTTACAAAAAAGAATAAGAACAAAAGGAATTTTTTAGTTGTTGTTAACCAGGTTTTTGGTTCTTTAGGTTTTGTTTTACAAAATTACGCGATTTATTTAGGCTCGGTTACAATTGTTAATGCCTTACAGGGCGTGCAATATGCTTTCTTATTAATTATCAGCGCGATTATCGCTTTGTTGGCGCCGAAATTATTAAAAGAAACTTTTTCTTGGCCGATAGTGTTACAAAAAACGGCCGCCGTTATTATAATCGGTACTGGTCTTTATTTTTTAGCTTCGTAGATTTATGAAAAAAATTATAATTTATTCGGGCGCCGTTTTTCTAGTCCTATTTTTAATTTTTTATTTTTTAAAGATTGCCAATTATTATCCTTCTAACGAGGACTTAAAACACCGACCGGGTTTTTTTGGAATTACTTATTCGACTGAATATACTAAAGAGTTAGGGTTAGATCAAAAAGAAACTTATAGTGCAATTCTCGATGATTTAAAAGTTAAGTATATTCGGATTCCGATATATTGGGACGAGATTGAAAAAGATGAGGGGGTCTATGATTTTAGCAGTTATGACTATTTAATTAATGAGGGTGAAAAAAGAAACGTCAAATTTATTATCAGTCTTGGTCGGCGGGTGCCGCGTTGGCCAGAATGTCACAGTCCGGCCTGGCTAAATAAAAAAAGCGATTTGGAAGCTCAGGTTTTAACTTTAAATATGTTAAAGGCGGCCGTTGATCATTATAAAGATCGAAAAAGTATTGAATATTGGCAGGTTGAGAATGAACCATTTTTAAGTTCCTTCGGTGTCTGTCCCCCGCTTGACCAAAATTTTTTAAAACAGGAATTCGACTTAGTTCACACTCTTGATAGCCGTAAAATAATTATTAGCGGATCCGGCGAGCTCAGCAGTTGGCAAAAAGAAGCCAAGATCGGTGATATTTTCGGGGGAACACTGTATCGCGTAGTCTACAATTCTTGGTTTGGTTTTATTCATTACCCGTTGCCAACGGCATATTATAGTTTTAAGGCAAAACTGGCGGGACTGAGTACGGACAGGCTTATGACTTTAGAGTTACAGGCCGAGCCATGGGTGCCAAAAGGGGAGATGATATATTTAACAAATAATGAGATTAATAAATCGATGAGCGTTGATCAATTTAAGGCAAATTTGCAATATGCAATTGATCTTAATTTTAGTCGAACTTATATTTGGGGCGTAGAATGGTGGTACTGGCAAAAAAAATACGGCAACCCAGAGTACTGGCAGATTGCCGAGAAAATATTTAATTAAGTTGAAGCTCTAATTATTTTTAGTTAAGATTTCTATTATTTTACCATCAAAATTATCAACCCATTCCTTAAATTTTTTAAGATAAATCGGAGAATGGGATATTGCTTTATCTTGGAGGAGGGAAAAGTTAAAGATATTAGAGCTAATGGCTATTTTTGCTCTCTGCGCGTCATACGCGTTGCATTCTTGTTCAAAATGATTTTTGGTCGGTATTAAGAGAATATTTTTTTGTAAGTAAGCCGCTTCGGCCACGGAATCAAAGCCGGCTGTTCCGACGTAGGCTTCGCATGAAGCCAGTAAATCAATAAATCTTTGACCGCTTAGGTGATAGAAGTTTAACTTATCGTCGATTCGGGTATGTTCTTCGCCCGGTTTGTTCCAAAAAGCTTCAATTTTATAGTCGGGGTTTGCTTGGTGCCAAGAAATTATTTCCTTGGCATAACCGAAATTAATCATGTAGCTTAAGATGAATGAGTTGTTGCTAGGTTGTATTAGCTTAATTGATTTTCGAATTAATGGCGGGCAAATAAATAGTTTTTTATTCAGTTCATCGGGCTCATTGTCGAATGAAAGGGCAATTTTCGTTGTGCGCTTTCCGGAAACTAAAAAATTATAAAACTGGAAATAATTTTTACTAAAAAAATTTGACGGCGGAAATTTAAAACTTGAGGCTGAGGCTAAAAACTGATGGCCAATACAAAACATTGGCCGCTTATCGTCGCAAAAGCGATAATAAGCTCCGGCTAAGGGTTCGTAAAAACTTACTAAAACATCGGGGTTTAAATTAGTAATTGATTTTTTTATTTTTCGTACTGAATTTAAATAATTAGGTACTTTTTTAATAGTATTAATAACACTGGCGACAAGTCTTACGCCCTTTCCTTCTTTATCGATTAAGAATTTCGGGCTTTCAACATTAATAATCGGACAGCCAATATTATCTTTAAAGAAAGAAGGTATTTCTTGGTTCGGTCCAAGCCCGATAGTGGCGGCGATAACTTGGTGCCCTTGCTCTTCAAGTTGTTCTTTAAGCGCTAAAGCTTGGGACATATGTCCGCGCCCTTCGCTTTGGACGAAAAAAAAGTATTTCATAAATAGCTTTCTGTTTTGATTAATTTAATGCAATCAATTTAATTATAGCTTTCTTTTGGCGAAATATACAATGTTTTTAGAGGGGGAATTTCGCGCTCGCTTTTCGCTGGAATTGCGAAGAGCTCGCTTGTCCGGAGACGTCTTGTTCGATTCCCGGGTCTACTGTTAAAGAAAAAAGACAGAATATAATTCTGTCTTTTTTCTTTATGAGCGGGTAGGGGGAATCGAACCCCCATCCTCAGCTTGGAAGGCTGATATAAAAAACCATTATACGATACCCGCGAAATTATTCTTTTTACGCTTATTATCTTATAAAATAATCAACTAAAAGTCAATTGTCCTTTATTTAGTGTCCTTTATGGATAATACAAATAAGAAAGATGTTAGCATAATAATAGTAACGACTAAAAATAAAAATCTTAAAGGGAGAAATAGGAGGGTAATTATGGCCAGACTCACACCAAGAATATATCCGAGAGGGCCGGCCATTCTAAATATATTTATGTAATCAATATCTTTGGCGTCGATAATTTTGAAAAAATAAGTTTCGCGCATTGATTCTACTAAAGCGGCGCCGACACGGCTACCAAACAACACAGCCGCCCAAAGCCAAACAGTCGGAGTGGTGATTGAATAAAATAAAAAAAGTGCGCAAGTTAAAATTGCGAAACCGGTAAATAATAATTCTTTTTCGCCCAAATATTTATCGGCGACAATTCCGGCCGGAATTTCGACTAGGATAAAGGGGATAAGCATTAAGGAAAATATCGGCCCTAAAATTTGCCAAGACATACCAAGATTTTCGTGCAGATAGATTGGTATATAAACTACGACACAGCTGTAGAAAAGATTTAGAAGCAAAGCAATAAAAAAAATTCCGCGCAGATTTCTATTGAACCACATTTTTTTTATAACCGTTTTAAATTTATCTTTTGAATAATTAACTTTATCGTTTAAGTTTTTTCTTTGCCAGAAAATAATAAGAAAAATCGGGATGACTAAAACGGCTGAGGCGAAAAAAGTCAGGATATAACTTCCAATCGAAATTAGATAAGCGGCCAGAATCGGCGAACAAATCCAGCCGAGGTTTATAAAGGTAAAGTAGAGTGCCCTTGTTTTTCCGGTTGATTTGTTGGCGGAAAAACTTTCCACAAAAATATCCATGTTAATCCAAAGCAAATTTAAACTGATTGTGTAAAGAATTGTTCCAACTAGGGCGGTGATAGGATTATTGGCCATCGTAAGGCTTAAAAGAGAGGCGGCATAAATTAAAAGAACTATTTTCGTCAAAAAAAAGTTGCTAATTTTTTTTATTAAATTTGGGAATAATATTATAGATAAGATCGTTCCGACATTGGCGAAAATAAAAAATAAACTTAAGACGTTTAAACTAACAAATTGTTTTAAAAAATTTGACTGAATATAGGCGGGCAAAGCGGTTGAAAGGGATAATATAAAAGCCAGAACATAAAGGATTATGAGACTGTTCTTATTTTTTTGATTAGTTATATTTTTAGCTGATTCGATTTTTTTCTCTGGTGGCATTTTTTTGAAAAGCTAGGATTAATAAAAAAAAGATAATCGCCAGTAAACTGACCAATTGAGGTAAACGTAAGTTAAAATATGACGGCGTTTCGTCAACCCGGATAAATTCCAAGCCGAATCTTAGTATAGAATATAATATCATATATAAAGAGACCGACAAAATAAAGAAACTTTTATTTAGTTTATTTCTTTTTATGGCGTTGAAGTTCAAGATTAGTAAAAATATGAAAATTAATAAACAGCCCAGGCTTTCATATAGGAATGTCGGTTGAAAAAAATCATTAAAAATATATTGAGCGGGACGGTTTATAATACTTATCGGAATGCCAATTAGACTATTAGTGGGCAGGCCGAATAATTCCTGATTAAAGTAGTTTCCCCAGCGGCCAATCGCTTGGCCGAGCGCCAGTCCGGGGACAATTAGCGCGCCCATTTCCCAAAAACTGAATTTTTGCCTTTTAGCAAAAATTAATATTGTGATAATTCCGGCGATAATCGCCCCATGAATGGCCAAACCGCCTTTCCAAATTTCTAAGGATTGAAGCGGATGGTTAAGATAATATGAAAAATTTAAAAAATCATCATAAATACGGGCGCCAATTATACCGCTTATTACCAGCCAAAAAAACAAGTCTGTTATTAAATTAGCTGGAATATTGTAATACTTGGCGAGCCAAAGAGTGGTAAGCAATCCGGCTATTATTCCTAAAACCATAAAAAGACCGTACCAGTGGATAGCTAAAGGTCCGTAAGATATTATAATTGGGTTAGGAATAAAAGAGTGAAGAAACATAAAACTTATGTGCGGATAGAGAGACTCGAACTCTCAAGGGTTGCCCCGCTAGCTCCTAAGGCTAGTGCGTCTACCAGTTTCGCCATATCCGCTTTTTAAAATTCCAACCCTGCTTTTATCTTAATCGATTATTCTTATAAAGTAAAGATTGTGTTATAATCATATTATAAAATTAAATACAATTTTAAAAAATATTTATGTTTAAAAATAAATCAATTCGGTTTTTTAAGGAACTCTCTATTAAAGATGTTCCTGAGGTCGGCGGTAAAAACGCGTCTCTCGGTGAGATGTATCGTCATTTAACTAAATACGGAATAAATATTCCTAACGGTTATGCGACTACTTCTTCCGCCTACCGTGAATTTTTAGAAGTTAGCGGTTTAAAAAATAAAATTAAAGAAATTTTGAAAGGGCTTGATACGCATAATGTTAAGGATTTAATGAAGCGCGGGGCCGAAATCAGAAAAGTAATTATTGCGACCGAATTCCCGAAAGAATTTTCTAAGGAGATACTTGAGGCTTATCGAAAATTATCCGCCGAAAGTAAAGTCAAAAATTTGGATGTGGCCGTTCGATCAAGCGCGACGGCTGAAGATTTGCCGGACGCCTCTTTCGCCGGTCAGCAGGAAACATATTTAAATGTCACCGGCGAAAAAGATCTTCTTTTAGCGGTCAAGAAATGTATCGCTTCTTTGTTTACCGATCGGGCGATTTCTTATCGCGTTGATAAAAAGTTTGATCATTTCTCGATTGCTCTTTCGGTTGGGGTGCAAAAAATGATTCGTTCTGATCTTGGATCTTCCGGTATTATGTTTACAATTGACACGGAATCCGGTTTTAAAAATACTGTTTTAATTAATTCAATTTTTGGTTTAGGCGAGAATATTGTTCAGGGTCATGTTAATCCTGACGAATTTTATGTCTTTAAACCGACGGGAGCGATTATTTCAAAAAGTTACAGTCGTAAAGATATAAAAATGGTTTATGATTTAAAGGGTAAAACGCCGGTTAAGAATGTAAAAATTCCCGCCGCCGATCAGTTAAAACCCTCGTTAACCGATAAACAAGTTTTACGACTTGCGAAATGGGGAATGAAAATTGAGGAACATTATAAAAAACCGATGGACATGGAATTCGCCGTCGACGGCCGAAATAATGATTTATATATTATTCAGGCTCGTCCGGAGACAGTACAAAGTCGAAAAGATTTACAAGTTATTGAGACATATAAAATTGAGAAAAAAGGGAGGGTAATTATTAAAGGCCAAAGTGTCGGCAATAGAATTGGTTCCGGACAGACAAACCGCATAATGAATATTAAGGAAATTAATAATTTTAAACCGGGCCAGGTCTTAGTAACCGACATGACCGATCCGGACTGGGAACCGATTATGAAAATTGCCTCGGCGATTGTGACTGATAAAGGTGGGCGAACTTGCCACGCCGCAATTATTTCGCGCGAATTAGGAATTCCTTGCGTGGTCGGAACAAAAAATGGTTCAAATATTATAAAGAGTGGTAAATTGGTTACCGTTAGTTGTGCCGAAGGTGAGGAAGGTTATGTATATGACGGGAAGATTCCTTATAAAGTTGAAAAAACGAGCATTAAAGACTTAAAAAAACCGAAAACAAAGATAATGCTAAATATTGGCGAGCCGGATTTAGCTTTTACAAACTCCTTTATTCCTAATGATGGAGTTGGGCTGGCGCGTTTAGAATTTATTATTAATAATTACATAAAAATACATCCCCTAGCTCTAATTAATTATAATAAGTTAAAAGATCCGGTTTTAAAAAGAGAGATTGATGAATTAACGGTCGGCTATAAAGATAAATCACAATATTTTATCGACCGTTTAGCTCAAGGCATGGGAATGATTGCGGCCGCTTATTATCCGAAGGATGTAATTTTTCGCTTCAGTGACTTTAAAACAAATGAATATGCCAGCTTAATCGGCGGGAAAGAATATGAGCCGATTGAATCGAACCCGATGATTGGTTTTCGCGGGGCGAGTCGTTATTATTCGCCGCAGTTTTTACCGGCCTTTAAGTTAGAGCTAGAAGCAATAAAAAAAGTTCGTTTAGGGATGGGTTTAAAGAATCTTAAAGTCATGATTCCGTTCTGTCGGACGATCGAAGAGGGTAAAAAGGTTCAGGAGATTATGGCTGAGAACGGTTTAAAGAGAGGTCTTGATGGATTAGAAGTATATGTCATGGCGGAAATTCCATCGAACATAATTCTAGCGGAAAAGTTTTGTCAGATATTTGATGGTTTCTCAATCGGTTCTAACGATTTAACCCAATTAACTTTAGGTATTGATCGCGATGCCGGCGGGAGCTTGAAAGTCGAGGGTGTTTCTAATGAAAAAAATGAAGCCGTTAAAATTTTAATTACTAATTTAATTAAAACAGCTAAAAAATTCCGTCGCAAGGTCGGTATTTGCGGGCAAGGACCAAGCGACTTTCCCGATTTTGCCGAATTCCTCGTTGAGCAAGGAATTGATAGTATTTCTTTAAACCCGGATACAGTCATTTCAACGACCTTGGCGATTTTAAAGAAAGAGAAGACCTTAAAAAGAAGCAAAGGCTTTCTTTCTCTTTTCTTTTAAGAACGAATATTAACCCTAAGTATGTATAAAAAAACATCCTAGCCATATAGGCTAAGATGTTTTTTATATATTCATTTGAAAATTATTTATTCTAAGACTTCGATTTTAGCGACTTTAACGCCGAATTGCATCGCTTCGTTATGGTTTTTCATCCAAACATCAACTCGATCGGCATGTTTAACGTTCATTCTATCCCGAACGACAAAGACTCGGTCGCCAAATAATTCCGGAATTCTTACTTTTGTTCCAAATTTCAAAAAATTAGCGGCAATTGAATCTTCCTTTCCGTTTTTACAGAGATTAAAACCGTCAGCGGTTGTACAGGGATCGTCATCTGTCTGGCTAACTTCCGAATTATAAGCGGTAATGACGTGTTGAGTAGTTTTGACTACTTTTGGGGCTGACCCTGGAGAAATCGGGGGCGTTGAGCTGGAGGCGCTGGTCGAGCTGTCTGCAACCTGGTTATTAATAACACTTAGAGTTGTACTCGCTAGTTTCGCTGGGCTAGTGTCATGGTTTATAATAGTGGCGCTATTAAGATTTATAACGTCTAAATTGGCAGTATTTGAGCCGTTTCCTTGCGCCTGGGCGTCTTGAACGGCTTGGTCAGCCAGAGCTGGGGCATAAAATAGAACAAATTGGAATATACAGGTTATGATAACAAGCAGAACAATGTTCTGCTTTCTACTCAGAGGGACGATTTCCTCGCCGATATACTTAAGTATTTTCATATTGTTTAATATTAGCCAAATAAAAAATTTCTACTCAATTATGCTTTATAATGGTCAAGTAGAAATTTTCTTGACTTATATTTATAGCATAGGGCTTTCTAAAAGTCAATCCCTGGCTGTTAACAGATTGGGCATAAATAGTTGACATAATATCTATAATATGATATGCTTATTTGAGGTAAAAAAAGAATGTTCATTAAAATAAATAAGAAATGAAGAAAAATTTAGTAATTCTGTTTGGAATGATGTTGGCATTGACAGTAACCCTGTCATTAGTCGTTTCCATTCCTGTAATGGCCCAGAGGTCAACCATCACAATGGGTGACAAGAATACAGTCGATGTAAGGAAGTCGGCTGACATTTTTAAGAAACAAATTTCTGACTTAAAAAAAGAGATTGTTAGCCTTAAAAAGGAGAAAGCCGAAACTATAGGCAAGCTTGAACGTTCAAGAGATTATCTGGTTAAAAAAGACCAGAATCTTTATGAGCAAGTGATTACCGACCTCAACGATAGTATCAAGAAATTTGAGATATCGAGATCCTCTTTAATTAGTGCTTATGAAAAGCAAGAATCAAACATGGAAGACAAGTTGCTTTCATTTACTGTTGTCGCCGCCGGTAAGGACAAGCAGACAGTGGTATCTTTAAAGAGTCGAAATTCTTTGCAAATTGCCGAGGCCTATCGGACAATAAAGTATGCTGATAATATGAATTCACCTGCTAATAATGGGTCTGCTAGACAGGATAGTGCTCTAATTCAAAACAATTACTACACATCAACATTTGTGACGGTAACTGGACCTGATTTCAGTAAAAGCTTTCGACTGGACTCGCATCAGCAGATTATTTTGCCGATAAATGGTCCTGGTCGCTACGCGGTTTCATTTAAAGTTGGATATGGTATTAAAACAGTTTGTACTGACTACAAAGGGTACAATAAACAGGGGATTGACACAAAAACGAACAGGGAATATGCTTTCCTGGCCGAGCTACCCGAAAGATAGCAAAACAAGAGAAAAAGAAAACGAGAAAACAAAAAAGGAGCATTTAAATTTACAATGCTCCTTTTATAATATTTAAAAATAGTTTAATTTTTTTATTATTGAGAAATATTCGGGTTTGGCATCGCCGAACCCCCGTTAAAAGGCAATGAATTAAAGACGTAATAAGTAATGGCATAAGCGGTTATAATTATAATTATACCGATTACCGAGTTCTTTATTGTGGCTTGAGATTTTTTTATTTGTTCTTCGTTTCCGGCGGCGGTCATCCATTTAAAACCGGCGATAATAACGAGAACTAAAAAAATAATTCCTAATAAGCCTAGGAAAGCCTGAATAATGGTGGCGGCAATAACCCCGAATTTGACATTAGACATTCCGCCGTAACTAGCTGCTTGTTGTGTTTGATCACTCATGCTTTTTACAACCCCATTGGTAGAATTTAAAAGCTGGGCAGAAACCAAGGGGGCTGTTAATAAGAAAAATAGAAACGATAGACTTAGAAAGCTGATTATTTTTTTCATATTATTGTCCTAAAATTAACTTTTCAAAAATAAAGGTCCAGATGGTCCAGGCCGATAAGGTAATTACTAGACCGATAACTGACTCTTTAATTGATTGAATAGATTTTTTAACCTCCTCTTCATTTCCGTTCGCTCGCATATACTTAAATCCGGCTAAAATTGTTAAGACAATAAAAACCATGCCGAGAAGGCTGATAACGGTTCGAATTACAATGCCGACAATTGTCGAAACAGATACATTTCCGCTGGTATTATAACCGGCCGCACTACCGACACTCGATAATCTGCCCATTAAAGTATTGTTGGCTGCTGATTGTGCTAAAACAAAACCGGGTAAAGTAAAAAATATTATAGACGCAAGCGTAATAAAAATTTTGTTAATTTTTTTCATATTATTATTTGAGTAAGGCTTTTGATAAAATACCGCTTAAACTATAAGTAATAATAAAGGCAGCTAAAACAATAGCTAAGCCGATTATCAGGTTGATGATAGTTGTTTTCGATTTGTTAACTTGTTCCTCGTTTCCATCTGCCGTCATCCACTTAAATCCGGATAGGAACATTAAAATTATGAAAATAACCCCCAAGATCCCAAGGACAGCCTGGATGATGGCCGCGGTTATATCATTAATGCTTTTTGTTTTGGTCTGATAAGTGGTACTAGAGACGTTATTTATTGCATTTGTAAATTCAGCGGTTTTTGCGGTTGTTAAAAAACTCGCCTGGGATATTCCGATCGCCGAGACGAAAAATAAGACACTGACAAATAGAATACTTATTGATTTCAGCATATTTATTATCCCCAAAAGAAATTAATCAAGAAAAAGGTAATTGCGTAAGCCGAGAGAGTAATCACCAGTCCGATTATGGAATCGGTTAATATTGACTTCGCTTTTTTAACTTTTTCATCATTACCTTCCGCCGTCATCCAGATTATCGCACCGTAAATTACTAGCCCTAGAAAAATAACTCCGACAAAACTTAATAGAGCCATAATAACACTGCCAACTAGGGATTCTACGCTCGTTGTGGCTCCGGTATCGTAGCCGGCGGTATTTGCCGCCGTTCCTAGGCCACTGTTCGTAATAAAGTTATAGTTCTGAGCAAAAACCGGTCTCATTGTTAAAAGGACTAGTAAGGAACAGGCACTATAGGTAATTTTTTTTAAAATTTTTATTTTCATTATTGTAAAAGTTGCGTGCCCAAAAAGGTTGTTATCGCGTAAGCGGCGAAAACGATAATCATGCCGATTACCGCGTTGATCATTAAGTCTTTAGACTTTGTAACTTGTTGTTCATTCCCTTGCGAAATCATCCACATTATTCCGGCATAAATCATTAAAATCAGAAATAAGGCGCCAATGAAGGATAAAACAACGCTGATAATCTGACCGGTTTTAGTTTGGAGAAAGTCGGGCTTATAATTTTGACTGGCAGTTTTAAAGGCATCAATATTGTTAGCCGTCTCATCTAAACCATAATTTTGGGCAGAAACTGTCGCCGGCAATAAAAAAAAGGCCGAACTGATAATAGTTATTAGAAAAAAAAGGATAATTTTATTTTTCATAGAATTTTTTTACTGGCTTAAGCAGAAGATTTTCTGCCGAAACCAGTAAACCCCATTTAGAATGAGGTTTACTAAAATAATAACTAGTTTGTTGCGTTGAATACTGAACCAATGACAAAAGTCGCAATGGCCCAAGCGGATAGAATAATAACTAGGCCGATAACACCGGCGCCTAATAATTTTTTCGCTTCGCCGACCTTATCTTCGTTGCCTCCTCCGGTCATCCACTTAAAGCCACCAAGTAAGATGATGCCGACAGCGATAACACCTAAAAAGCCAAGAACGACAGTGATGATTTGTCCGACAACCGTTCTTGGATCTTTTTGTGATAAAGAACCTTGAAGACCGTTGCTGACATCGGCTGTTCCGTACATGTTATTGTTAATGGTTTGAGCATGAGCCCCATTAACCACCGTAAACATCGGAATTGCCAAAACGCAGATAATAGCTAATGAAAGTAAGTATTTTGAAAATTTTTGCATAATTCACCCCCCTTCTTTTTTATAATAAGATATTTACATCTTTAATTTTAGCATAAAAAATAAAACAAGACAAATAATTAGACTTGTGTTAATATAGGAGTATAAGAGCTAATTTTCGCCAATTTTATGCCTAAAAGATTTAGAAAAACTCCCTATATCATTATTTTCTGGATATTTTTTTATTTTTTTATTTTTTGTTTATTGTTGAATAGAGGCTTCGCTTATTTGGACCCCGATTTGGGCTGGCATCTTCGGGTGGGTGAAGAGATCTCTAAAACTCTTCAGGTTCCGGAAAAAAATGTTTATAATTTTAGTTATACCGGAAACTGGGTCGATCATGAGTGGCTAAGTAATTATTTTGTTTATCAAATTAACAGTCATCTTGGTTATCAGGCGCTAGTCATCTTTTTTGCTCTGCTGATTGTTCTTATTTTTGTCTTATTAAATTTAGCGATTTCTTATTTATGGCGCGAGAAAGGAAAGTCTCCGCCGCTGGTTTTAATTATTTTGTTTCAACTTTTGGGGGTAATTGCCGCCATGCCGCATTTCGGGGTAAGAATTCAGGAATTGGCCTTATTATTTTTATTTTTCGTTTTAGCCTTAATTTATTTTTATAATAAAAATAAAAATTGGCGCCGTTTATTGCTCCTTATCCCGCTGTTTTATCTTTGGGCCTGTCTCCATGCGAGTTTTTTAATTGGATTTTTTATTATTTTTTCTTGGGCGGGAATTAAATTAATCGAAAGACTGATTATTAATTCTCGTTTCAAAAATAAAATTAGTGAATTTGTTGATTTTAGTTCCGCGTTGAGCTATCGAGAGATCTTTATTTTTATCGGTTTATCTTTGGTTTCGTTTTTGGCTACATTTTTTACGCCCTATTATACAAAACTTTACGCCTTCCTTCTCGGCTATAAAGATACACTATATTTATCATATATCTCGGAGTGGTTTTCCCAGTTTTCCTACCCCTTCTTTTATTGGCAATTATTTTACCTGAGTTTAGGTGGCTTGGCCTTGCTTATTTATATTTATTACGCTAAAAAAAGAAAAATAGATCTTTGGACCTTATTTATTTTTTTACTTTTCTTTTTTCTTAGTTTTAAGTCCCGTCGCCACTTTCCGCTTTTTGTAGTTGCGACTTTTATTTTTTTGGTCAGTGTTTATAGCGATTATATCGTCTACGAAACTCATAGTCTTAAAAGATTGCCTACTTGGCTTAAGACGTATCTGCTGATTTGTCTTTTTTTAACCGGTTTATCAATGTTGCTGAATATAAATTTTGTCAGCGATCCTTTTTATTCGACGGCTTTTTCTAAAGATTATCCTCGGAAAGCCCTAACTTTTATCGATGGACGTCGTGATTATGATAATCTTCGTATTTTTAATCTCTATGACTGGGGCGGCTTTATGATCTATGACAACCCAGGTCGGAAAATTTTTATTGACGGCCGCTTACCGCAAGTTGCTTATAAGGGGCACTCTTTTCTAGCGGAATATTTAGAATTTTTTGATTCCGATTCCGAAATTGCATCCGAGCTAAAAGAATATGATATAAAATTAGTCCTGCTAAAATTTAAAGAGGAGCCTGCTAAACCGAAAAAATGGGAAAAGGTTTTATTTTATCTCAAAGATAATAACTTAAGTCTTTCCAGTAATTTACGCGGATACTTAGATAAGTCAGCCGATTGGCAAGTTGTTTATAAAGATGAGACGGCTATCGTTTATAAGTTAATTAAATAATATGTTAGTTGATTTTTGTTTGCCGGTTAGAAATGAGGCATTAATTCTGGAGAACAGTATAAATAAATTAAGAGACTGCCTACTCGCTAAAAACTATTCGTTTGACTGGCGGATTGTTATAATTCTAAATAATTGCAACGACGATTCCGAAAAAATATTAAACCGTTTAGCTTATATTTATCAGAAAGAATTAAAATTTTTAGCTATAAATCCGGAGGGGAAAAGCGGCGCTTTAAAATATTATTTTTCGAAAAGCGAAGCTGATATTATAGTTTTTATGGATATCGATTTAGCGGTTTCTTTAGATGATTTAGACTTACTAATTCTTCCGGTGGTAAAAAATGAATTCGACTTAGTATTCGGATCACGATTCTTGAAAGATTCTAAGGTAGAAAGATCGTTTTTCCGTTCCTTTAGTTCTTTGGTTTATAATTATTTATCACGTAAATTTTTAAAGCATAAATTTCGCGATTTGCAGTGTGGATTTAAAGCCTTTAAATCGGAAGTATTTTTAAAAATCAAGCCGAATCTTAGAGATGATAAATGGTTCTTTGATACCGAATTTATAACTTATGCTAATTATTATAAATTTAGAATTAAAGAAATCCCGGTAAATTGGGATGAAAATAGGTATGAAAAAAGGACCAGCAAGGTTAATGTTTATAAAAACACTTGGACTTTTATAAAAAACCTAATTCGACTTCGCGCCGAAATTTCCAAATTTAATAAAAGCTAAAAAACATCACGGTAATGCTTAAGCGTTGCCCGCCGCTTGTCGTAATCGACGAGAATAATAATTAAATCAAGGTGGATCAGCTCTAAATTAATTTTATTTTCATAGGCGTAATTTAAAATGGCAATTTTAAGATTTTTAACTTGGCGTTTTGAGAGAGGGTTTTCTTTAATACTTTCGCTATTTTTTAAACGAGTTTTGACTTCAATAAAGATATAATCTTTATTTTTTTTAGATATTATGTCTATTTCTTGATAGCCGCTTTTATAGTTTGCCGCTAAAATTTTATAATTGTTTTTTAATAAATATTCTTTGGCGATTAATTCACCGCGTTCGCCCAGTTTTTTTGTTTCCAGCATATAAATAAAAATCCCCGCTCTTACTAAAGCGGAGATTAAAGAAGTAGTTTATGTATATTGAATATTGGCTTTTAGGGCAAGTATTTTTTTAATTCCCGTTCTTTTTCTAGTTGTTTCTTTTGGATACTAATTTTTCCTAAACTTTTGAGAATAAAAAATAACCAAATAATCATCATAATCGCCCAGAGTCCGAGCCAGAAGCGAGCGGAGAAAAAAGGAATTATTTCAAAGTTGCAGAATAAAAGGATCAGCCCGATCAAGGAATTGCTCAAGCAAAAGTTATATAGACGTTTTAAAAACCCGCGGTAAATACTGCTCTTCTTTTTGAGAATGGCAATTATTATTGTCAAAAAAACTAGAAGACAAAAAAAAGCCAAAAACGATTTTTGCGCCACAGAAATTAATGGGTCCGGTCGTAAATTAAACCAGAAGTGCCAAGTTAATAGATTTTTCATATTTAGTTGCAGAATTAATTAGTTTATTTAAATTTAATTTTATAATTTACTTAAGATTAGTCCATAATGATAAGGTCCGGCCTCAAATTCTTCGGTAACCGCTAATCCTAGTCTTAGAACGGCTGATTTTAAATCTTCTAAACTGACGCGCTGATCAGGCGATGGTCCAAAAGGAATATCGCTTTTTTTCCATTCAATAATTAAAAGTTTGCCGCCTCTTTTCAAGAGCCTGGTCGACTCTCTGATCATTTCACTTTTTTTATTTGATTGGTGTAAAACATTAACTATTAAGGCACTGTCAAGGCTGTTGGTTTCAATTTTAGTGGCTTTAAAAATTTCTAAGTTGCTCCAGATTGTCTCAATCTGGGGGAGGTTTTCCTTGCCGGACTTACTTTTTATTTCGTCTAAAGTCGCTTTTAGAATATCAACGGCATAAACTCGGCCTTGACGCCCGACAAGTCGTGCTAGGGGAAAGACAAAGAAGCCGAAATTGCCGCAGCCTAGTTCTGCGACGCGCTGTCTTTCTGTTATGCTCATTTTACTTAAAATGGCGCTAATGTCAAATAGGGCGCTTTTTTTAATTTCTACCATAAAATTAAATTTATTACTCAACTAAAATTTGTCTGGTGACACTGCTTTCTTGGCTATATTTTTTTTTCGCTTTTATAACGACGGTATTTATACCCTTTTTAAGATTAATGGTTTGCGAAAATATTCCATTATTGTTATTTAGAACGAGTTCGCCATTTATTTTAACTTCAGCTTCTTTTTCGGTTTGGCCTTTTATTTCAATTGAGGTTTCTTTTATTAATAAATTTTTTTCCGGCTGGATAATTGTCAGATCCGGGGCGGAAATAGTTTTTTGAAAATATAAAAATAAATACAGAAAACAAATTAAGACACTGAGGGCGATTAGGCTGTTGCGAATTATTTTCGGAAATACGAGAAATTTACTTTTTTTAACTATTTTTTGAGAGAATGGGTTATTCGATTCATTAAAAACTAAAGACACCTCCAGTTCTTTGGTAAGTTCTGTTCGATCAAGGCCTAAATAATTAGCATACTCTTTTAGGAAATTCTTTCGGTATAAACCGCTGGGCAGATTCTCAAAATTTTCTTCCTCCAGGGCATTTAAATATTTCGCGCTGATATTTATTTTTTTTGAAATGTCCTCGATGCGTAGATTTTTAAAACGTCTGGCCTGGCGTAGCTTTTCGCCAAAACTTTCACTACTGGCCAGTCTTTTTGGGGTAAAAATACTCATTATGGCTTGATTATCGTGACGCTTTGTCCGCCGGTCCAGTTTAAGCCCATTGAAGTCAGAACGAATTTTATAATTAAAAAACTGGCTAAAACGATAAGCAACCCGACTACGGCGGCGGTTATTATTTTTGTCGCTTCGCCGATTTTTTCACTGCTTCCGGCCGAGATTAAAAAAGTAAATCCCCCGTAAATAAACATGAGTAAGGTTAGCGAGCCGACAATACCTAATATCCAACTCGAAATTTTTACGCCCAAGACAATGAAATCATTTAAAGAATAGTCTCCGCAGTTACCGTTATAACCGGCCGGACAAGAAGTGGCTGTTTTATTTGATTCGTTCGGAACCAACCCGTCCGCCCGGACCAAGAATGGCGAAAATATAATTAAGCAAAGTGTTAAAAAAAAGAAAGTTAAAATTAATTTTTTAAACATATCGTAAAAATTATTAATTAATTGTTTGTTGAACGCGAGCGGCGGCCGTGTTTAATAAGGTTTGCAATGTATCTCCGGTGTTTTTTACAACCACGTCAATCATTTCTTTAATCGCGTCTTCAGCGACCGTGGAATCTTTTCCTTTATACCAGCTCTTGGCGGTTAAAACCTGATCGGCAAAAACACCGATGTCGTTATCTTCTTTTTGAGCGGCTACTAGAGAACGTAGGGCGGTTGGTTTTTTAGTTTTATCTAAATAACTTTTAGCTTGTTCTTCTTGCGTCATAAACTGGATAAAATCCCAAGCTTCATTTTGATGAGCGCTTTTTTTTGAAACGACCTCAACCCAGTAATTGGCAAAATTTATATTTGTCGGCGGGTTGCCTTCGATTTGCGGTAACTTAGCAACCGAGAAATTTAATTTTGGCGCCTGCGCTTTAATGGTTGGTAAATCATATGAATAACTAAACATGATGGCGAGATTACCGCTAATAAACATATCTAAGGAGTTAGGCATGTCATTATTCCAGGAATAGGAATCTTTGCCGGGGTTAGAAAAATCAGTATAGAAGCGGAGGGCTTCAAGACCAGGGTTATAACTTGTATCTTTAGCAAAACTGGGGATTTGGTTAAATACTACTTGGCCGCTATCGTCTTCCATAACCGCCCCATTTTGTAACATTAGAGCAGAGATTATGTCGCTATAGCGATTGATATTAGAAGCGCCTCCCAAGGCCACTCCAGATTGGACTATGCCCTTTTTAGAATCTTGTTTGGTCAGTTTCTTAATATCTTGTAAAAATTCTTGATTCCAATATTGAGGAACTTGGCTTATCCCGGCATTATTAAATAGGTCTTTATTGTAAAACATCGCTAAGGTATCAACAGATAGAGGGAGTCCATATATTTTTCCATCACTTAAAATTACGTCATGGCTGACAACATCAACAAAATTATCTTTTAAATCTTTAAGAGAAAGACTTTTATTAACTTTAACCGTATTAACGACAGTTTTTTGAATAGTTCCTTGAACGGTCGGATAAGCCATTGAAGTTGTTTCGGGCATCGGAACGATTTTTGATTGGTATTTTTCCAGCCAAGTATTCTCGATTGAAAAAATATCCGGACCGCGGTCTTCGGCCATGGCATTTAACAACTCGTTTTCATATTCATCGTATCTATATTTATGATATTCGATACTGATGTAAGGGTGGAGAACTTTGTATTTTGTGATGATATCAGTGAAAGCATCCTCGTCATCAAATACTCGCCAATAGACTAAAGTAATTGGTTTGGTCGCTTGTTGAGCTTGTTGGCTAGTAACTTTACACCCAAAGCCCGAACCGATTATAAAGACGCCTAGCAGCAGTAATATCGTTAATTTTTTTGCCATATTTTTTATTTTTTAATATGACTTTATTATAGCAAAAAAGCGAAGTTATTCCAATTTTTGTAAATTTTATTCAAGTTGCGTTCGATATTGTAAAGCTTCGGTTAGGTGGCTTAATTTTATATCTTTGGAATTTTCTAAATCGGCGATTGTTCGGGCAACTTTTAAGACCCGAAAGTATGAACGGGTTGATAAGTTTAGTTTTATGGCGGCTTTTTTAAGGAGATTATAACTTTCTAAATCAAGGACGCAATATTTTTTTATTTCCGCAACAGTCATTTCTGAATTATTAATAAATTCACGGTTTGGCCATCTTTTTAGTGCTTGACTTCGGGCGGATAGAACCCGGCATTTTACTGTTTCCGAGGTCTCATTATTAACAGAATCATCCTCATTTATTTCATTAAAGTTTAAACGCGGCATCTCGATTTGCATATCAATTCGATCTAATAGCGGCCCGGATAAGCGACGGCGATAATTTAAAATCTCTTGTTCGCGGCAGGAACAACGCTTATTTTTATCGCCGGAAAAACCGCAGGGGCAGGGATTCATGGCGGCGATTAAAATAAACTTGGCCGGAAATTTTAAAGAACCGCTCGCCCGGTTTATGTTTATAAAACCATCCTCGATCGGCTGGCGCAAATTCTCTAAAACAAAACGGGGAAATTCCGGAAATTCATCTAAAAATAAAACACCGCGATGCGCTAAGGAAATTTCGCCCGGCTTCGGCCAAGTTCCGCCGCCGACTAAGGCGATTCCCGAGGCGCTATGGTGCGGTGAGCGGAAGGGTCGTGAGGAAATTAAATTTGAACGATCTTTTATTTCTCCGGCGACACTATATATTTTTGTCACTTCTAAAATCTCTTCATAAGCTAGAGGCGGCATGATTCCGGGCAGACATTTGGCGAGCATTGTCTTCCCACTTCCAGGCGGTCCATAAAGGAGGAGATTATGATTGCCGGCGGCCGCTATCTCTAAAGCTCTTTTCGCCCGGTTTTGACCTTTAATATCGGCTAAATTATTTGTAATTATATTTTCCTTTATATCTAATGAGTTTTGTAAAGTTTCGGGAATCTGTTTTTTATTTCTCAGATGATAGATTATTTGAGTTAGGCTTTTAACCGGATATATTTTTAATTCCGGAATTAATTTCGCCTCCGCCGCGTTAGCCAAAGGCACAAATAGGTTCTGAATATTTAATTCTTTCGCTTTTAAAGCAATCGACAGAACTCCATTAATACTTCTAACCTCGCCGCTTAAAGATAACTCCCCGACGATTAAACAATTACTTAAATCGATTTTTAATTTATTTTTTAAAGCGAGAATACTAACGGCAATCGGCAGGTCATAAATCGGGCCGTGTTTTTTTAAATTGGCCGGGGCGAGATTAACGGTAATTTTTCGACGTGGATATTCGAGTCCACAATTGCGCAAAGCGCTTTTAACTCTTTCTTTCGCTTCCGATACGGCCGCATCGGGCAACCCGACAATCGTAATTTGCCCGAAATCGCCGCCGCCCGCGTCTGCTTCGACTTCAATGATTTCTGTTTCAAGTCCGATTAAAGCAGCCGATAATATCTTTGTAGCCATGAGCGTAAAATTAAAAATAAAAATCACTCTTTCGGGAGTGATTCTATTATAGCTAAGGGTTAATGAAATTTATTTAAATTTTTTCTAAAGGATTCTTTATTTTTTAAAGTCTTCGAATTTAATGCTTAATAATTTACTGATTCCGTCCGACTCCATCGTCACGCCATATAAAATACTAGCCCGGCGCATGGAAGCGCGGTTATGGGTGATAACAATAAATTGGGTTTTATCGGATAAATCATCGAGAATCTTAGCCAATCTTTCGGAGTTTGATTCATCAAGCGCGGCATCAACTTCGTCTAAAACAACAAAAGGAGAAGGGTTAGCGCTGATAATCGCGCAAATTAAAGCAATCGCGGTTAAAGCCCGTTCGCCGCCGGAAAGCATTGAAACGGCTTGAATTTTTTTGCCCGGAGGGGTGGCCTGAATCTCAATTCCGGCTAAGCCAATTGAATTATGTTTCTTTAAGAATTTTATCTTCTTTAGTTTCTCATCAAGAACACTTTTTTCTTCGCTAAGCGGAACAGCATTTGGGTTCGTATTTAATGGACCGTCATTTTTTAGATTATCAGAATTTTTATTTTCTTCTTTTTCGGCATCCTCTAATAAGACTTTAAAAATTCTGGCCGCCCCGCCGTTAAATAAAATTTTAAAATAATCGTTAAACTTCTCGGAAATAATTTTAAATTCCTGGTCAAATTTATTTTTAATATTTACATCAAGTTCGTAAATAATTTCCTCAAGCGACTTAATCGCCTGATTTAAGTCATTCGTTTGATTGCTTAAAAAATCAAATCTTTCTTTTGTCTCGTTATATTCTTTTTCGGTTTCCGGATCGATACTGCCGATTTGTTCAAGCTGATTTTTTGCTTCGTTTATCTTTTTATTCCAACGCTCGGTTTCGATCATTATTTCTTTTAACTCGTGATTAATAATTTCAGAGATATTTAACTCATTGTTACGGATTGTCGTTTCTAAATCTTCAAGTTTAGTTTCTTGACGAGTCGCCTCAACTTTTAGATTATTAATTTCTTCGGATATTAAATTAATTTCTTGTTGGATTGAATTAATATCTTTTTGGCAATCAAACATCTGGGACTTTTCTTTTTCTTTCGCGATGTTGATAGTTTCAAGTTTCGCGCTTAATTCTTTAATTTCTTTATCTAATTCAGAGATGCGATTATTTATAATAGACTTCTCTTTTTCAATCGAAGAAGCGTCAAATTTTATTTGGCTTTTTTCTAATTTTACTTTGATGCTTGAGACTTCTTGCGTTAACTGATTTCGCTTATCATTTAAAAGACGAGATCTTTCTTGCAGGGAGGCTGATTTAAGACGGCAGTCATTAATCTTGTTGACAATCGTCTGTTTCTTTTCTTGTAGCTGTTGAGAATTTTCTTCTTGTTTTAAAGCGTCAATTTCTTTATCTAAAACAGCTATTTTTTTATTAATCGCCTGTTTTTCGTTTTCAATCGCGGTCGCGTCAAACTTAACCTGCGCTTTCGCGAGTTTCTCTTTAATATCGGAAATTTCGCGATTTGTTTGACGCTCTTTATCCTCTAAAAGTCTTAATCTTTCGCTGATTGAAGATAATCTTAAGCGCTCTTCATTAAGTTGATTATTAATATTTTGTCTTTCATCGGTTAAAACCATTAGTTCGTCTTGAATATCTTTTATTCTTTGAATTTGGTCGGCATTTTCACCGTCGATGAAAATTTTTATTTTAATTTGAAATTCTTTCTTCGCTTCTTCAATTTCGGACTTAATTTTCTGTAAATCAGTTTCGTTTTTTAAATCATCAAGACGCTTAATAAAATGCTCAATTACTTTAGAGATTTCTTCACGAGAATTTTCTTTCGGGCTGCTCTTTTTTAACTCATTTTTAATCCGGTTTAGTTCTTGATTTAATGATTCAATTTTATTTCGAGTCGCTTCGAGATTTTTTCTTAACTCTTCTTCGGTGGCGCGATTGTTTTGGAGGCGAAGTTCATCGATTTCGGAATTATTATTTTTTAACATCAAAACCAACTCCTCGTTTTTATTATTAAGCCAAGAAACATCAAACTGGCCTTGCGCTTCAAGGTTTGCTTCTAAAACGGCGTCGAGTTTAGTAATTTGTTTTAAGAAATGATTTTTTTCCTCTTCCTGGGCAAAAATTAATTTTCTTTTTTGGTAGTTCTTATCAATTTCTTGATCAAGATTTTTTAATTCATCTCGAAAATTATCTTCAACTTCGTTAAAATTATTTTTTTCGCTTGAATTAATTTCATTTTCGATTTTTTCAAGTTCGATTTTTAATTCCTCGCTTTTATTGTTAAGCCAAGAAACATCAAACTGGCCTTGGGCTTCAAGTTGTACTTCCATCTCGGCCTGCAATTTTGCGAGTTGCTTAAGTTGTTGATTCTTTTGATTTTCTAAATCCCGGACTTGCGGTTGAAGCTCATTAATCTCTTGGTAATTATCGGTACTTCTGATTTTATTAAGTTCTTCGTTGAGTTTTGTTAATTTTTTTTCACGATCCTGTTTGATTTTTTCAAGTTCTAAAAATTTGTTGTTAGCTGTTTCTAGTTTTTTATTAATTTCATGCCAAATAACGTGGTAATAATTAAATTGGTTAACTTTTAAATCTGTTTCAATTTCGCTTCGTTTTTTTAGTTTATCGATTTGGCGAGTTAAACTTTTTAAACGCGGCTTGATCTCGGTTAAAAGCATGTCGACTTGCTGTAAATTTTCGTAACTCGCCTCTAATTTATTTAAGGAAGAATCACGTTTAATTTGAAACTGTTTGACGCCGGTGGCTTCATCAAAAAAATCTTTTCTTTCGGCCGTCGATCCGTTTAAGAAATTTTCCACCATACCCTGTCCGATAACGCTATATGTTTTTTGCCCGAAACTGGCTTTAACTAACAGCATCTGGATATCGCTCAAGCGAACGCGGCTGCCGTTTAAAAGATATTCGCTTTCGCCGCTGCGATAAACGCGTCGAGTAATTACAATTTCCGGACAGCTTTTGATTATTTGATCGAGCTCATTTTCCTCCGCGCCTTCTTCTAATTTTTTAATCGGAACATTAGATTCAGTATTATTTAAATATAAAGAAACCTCGGCCATGCCAAGTTGATTTTTTTTATCCGATCCGGAAAAGATTACGTCCTCGCTTTTTTTACCGCGCAAAGTTTTTAAACTTTGTTCGCCGAGTGCCCAGCGGATTGAATCGGCGACGTTAGATTTTCCCGATCCGTTAGGACCGACAATTGCCGTCAGACCTCTCTTTTGCCCGTCGACCAGACCGGAAAAAATTAATTTATTTTTATTGGCAAATGATTTAAAACCGTGGACTTCTAATTTTTCGAGATACATAAAATATTATTTATCGGAAATTAAGAAAAAAGACTTAGCTTTTTTATTTAGAATTTTTACTATATAATACTATAATAAAGGTTTCTATATAAAAAGACAACCAAGGAAAATATATAAAAAATATGATTATTTCATTCAGCGGCGCCCATGGTTCGGGAAAAAGTACGATTGCTCAGAAATTGGCCGATAAATTAGATTGGCCGCGTTATTACATGGGTGGTTTAAGGAGAGACGCGGCTGCTAAAAAGGGTTTAACTTTGGCCGAATATAATAAATTGGGCGAGACTGACCCAAAAACCGATCAAGAAGTTGATGAATATCAGAAAAAGCTCGGCGAAACGGATGACAATTTTATTATTGAGGGGCGAACTTCTTGGTATTTTATACCCCAGTCTTTAAAGATCTATCTTGATGTTGAAGAAAGTGAGGGCGATCGGAGGGTTTTTGGCCATTTACAGCAAAAAAACAACCGTAATGAGGATAAGGAGCTCGATAGTCTCGAAAGTGTGCGCGAAAGCCTGCATAAGCGTCTCGAGAGCGATCGGCTTCGCTACCGAAAGTATTATGATATTGACGTTAATGACCTTAAACATTATGATTTCTATTTAGACACAACAAAGCTAAACCAGGACGAGGTTTTTAAGGCGGTTTACGAATGGGTTGAAAAACAGCTTGACAAGGCTAAAAATTAATTATAATATTAGCATTATTAATCAAAAGCTTCCACGATAAGATTTAAAATCTTGTTTTTATTAATTTAATTATATGGTTGAAACAACATTAGAATTAAAACCGGGCATGACCGTTCGTATCCATCAAAAAATTAAGGAATTGAATTCAAAAGGCGAGGAAAAAGAAAGAATTCAGTATTTTGAAGGAATGATTATTGCTCGTAAACATAATAAAGAAATTGGCTCGACTATTACAGTTCGTAAGATTTCGGACGGTATTGGCGTTGAAAAAATCTTTCCGTTAAACTTACCGACAATCACGAAAATCGAGATTAAGAAAGTAGCGGAAGTAAGACGCGCAAAACTATACTACTTAAGAGATTATAAGAAAAAGTTAAAAGAAAAAGTCGTTAAATAAACGGCTTTTTTCGGTATTTCCGGGCGAGTGGTGAAATTGGTATACACGCAAGCTTGAGGTGTTTGTGGCCGAAAGGCCGTGGAGGTTCAAGTCCTCTCTCGCCCACAAGCGTTTAGGGCGCATAGCTCAGCTGGTTAGAGCACTTCGTTTACACCGAAGGGGTCCAGGGTTCGAATCCTTGTGCGCCCACAAACAAAAAACTACTCAAATTTATTTGAGTAGTTTTTGTTTATGTTGAGCTTACACAAGGATTCGAAAGCCGGAGGCGATGTGCACTTGTGCACCGCCGAGGCCGGGTCGGGGCGCTTAGTGAGCGAAGATTGCGAAGCAATCAAGCGAGACTTAGCGACCGTGACCGAATCCGAGTCATTTTAGAGACTTGTTTGGTCAAATGAGCTATTTGCTCCGCCGGCTGGCGGATCGGGCGAAAAGCGAGCCTGCCTACCGTCAGGCAGGCGCGAAAATTCTTGTGCTCGTTAAATTAAGATTGTCTCTCTTCAACGTCATTAAATTTTTTAAAGAATTTATATATTCTTTGGAATTAGGGTGAAGACTATAAAAACCGAGCTCGGCACCTACGCCAACAACTGCGCTAATAAAAACTTTATTTAAGTCAATGAGTCGGCCAGATAATTGCTCATATTCTTTAAGAACCTCGATAGTTAATTTTTTATCAAAGGCATACAGACGATAGAATTCCATGTAGACGTTGCTCACGGCCGCATCGCTAAAATCAAAAACCCCTATTAATCGGCCACCATTTCTGTTAAAAGCAATATTTTCTTCGTGAAAATCATTATAGACTATCGCTAAATCTGATTTAATATTTATGAAAGTCAGATATTTATCTAAATTATACTTTAAAAAATCTGATAAATCTTTATTTTTTAATTTTCCGATTACTCTTTTTTTTATTATCTTCGGTTCCCATTCATGTTTTGCTATTTCAACACCTAATTTCTTAGCCTGGGTGACCGGTAAAAATTTATGAAACTCATAAAAAAAATTTGCAATGTCGCTCACGAGCCGACGCCTATTTTTTAAACTTAATGATTTTAGGGTGTTAATCGTCAACGGTTGTCCTTCTATTCTTTTGTAACCCACGTAAGGAGATTTTTTGCCTATAAATTCATAAACAGGGATTTGTAAGGTCATCTTTCCGTTAATTTGTTTTAAAATGTTTATTTCTTTTTTTAAATCAATATCTTTTTTCTTAGGGAAGCGGAAAATATATAATTTATTTATCTCTATGGCAAAATTATCCCAGCCTGATTTTAATGGTTTGAAGCTCTTAATTTCAAAATTTGCGTAATCCGCCTTAATGAGATTTATAAATTTGTTTAATTGTGATTTATTAATATTCATACTTATATTTTAGCAAACATAATAGAAAAAGCCATTTAGAAAAGATCTCCGCCCCCTTCCTTTATTTATTTTCCTAAATTCGCTAGACTAATAACATGATAAACATTATTACAAACAGCAGTCGGGAAACATTCGAAACCGGTTTTAAGCTCGGCCAAGAGCTTAAAGGCGGGGAAGTTTTAGCTTTACAGGGCAATTTAGGCGCTGGCAAGACTTGTTTTTTGCAAGGCCTGGCCAAAGGCATGGGCATCAAAGACAAAGTTAATAGCCCGACCTTTAATATCTTAAAAGTTTATAAAATACCCGGAAAAATTAAAGCCAAGATAAGTCCGCAAATATTTTGCCATATTGACGCCTATCGCTTACGGGATGAAAAAGATTTAATAAGTCTCGGCATTGAAGAATTTTTTTCTGATCAGAAAACCGTGACGGCAATCGAGTGGGCCGAAAAAGTTAAGAAGATCTGGCCAAAAAAAACCACTATAATCTCAATTAAAAATTTGTCGGAAGACAAAAGGGAAATAAAAATAAAAAAGGGTTAAACGCGAAGTTTAACCCTTTTCTTTTTGCGGTTGAGTTTTTTACTTAGACCGTAAAATCGATTTGTTTTAACTGAACAGAAACCTCTTCACCCTTTTGGTGGCAATTTTCACAGGTTCCTGTGATGAAATAATGCATGCGCATTTCTTTCTTGTCGTTAAGGTTTAGTGTTGGACGTTGCCCCATAACCAGCATTGTCCTGATCAAACCTTCGACATATTCCTTTGGTACTTCGCCACATGATCCGCATCTTCGGCAGATACATACACAAAGGGCATTCGAACTTTCGAGTGGTTTATAAACCGCCTCGTTTACCAGGGCATAGAAATCTTCTTTACTGATTGATTCTGGCTTTTTAGTTTTGCCAATCAGTGCGTTAATTTTGTTCACAGTGTCAGTTTTAATGGTTCGTGTTTACTATCTTTGTTAATTTACTTTTTTATGATTTATATATTAATTTTTTCTTTGGTAATCATTAATTATAGAATCAACCACTTTTTCAGATATTTTAGCGATCGTTTCTTCAAAAAATTTTGAATCATACTGATCGTTTCCTTTACTTGGGTCGCATTTTTCTTGACTTTCCGGACTAATGTTCATAACCACATCTGCTTTAGCGGTATCCTTACCGCTTCTTTGGGTTAAATCAATCGTTGCACAGGCGACTTCTTTTTTATCTTCTCTTAAATATAATTTAAAATAGCAGTCAATTTTGTGGGCGACATCAAGATGGGTTCCTCCGGTGGCGGTAAAAAATTTTAAAATAAATTGATCTTTATTCACTTCTTTATAAACTTCGTCGTATAGTCTTTTTGCGAAGAATTTAGCGGGATGTTCCGGATCGCCCACTTGGCATTGCTCGACTAATTTCATCGAGTTACTGCGGTTAATATATTTATTTTTGAAGTCTAAAGTATTTTCAAATTCTTGAGTCGCGAGTTCTCTTCTTTTTAAAACTTGTTCAAATTGTTCATCCTTAGAAAGTTTGCTTGTGTCAGCCTCGTTTTTATGTAAAAAGTCATAAGCCATTTCTTTATATTTTTGGCTGTTAACATTACCGATAAACTCCTCCTCTAAAAGGGAGCCGGTATTTCCGAATTGGTTTCTGGCTATTGAACGGTCTCCTTTGAACATAAAGATTTGTGTTTTAGGTTATAGATTATTAAAATAATTGCTCCTAAACTAATCATAACGTCGGCTATGTTAAAAACGGTGAAATATTTTAGCTCTAAGTAGTCGACAACAAAGCCAAATCGCAAGCGATCTACTATATTACTTATAGCACCAAATAAAATAAATGTCAATAGTAACGGTTCAAGTGAAGAGGAATTTTTTTTTATGGCTAGCCAGATTATTGCAGTTATTATAGCTAATATTAATAAAATAATTGCGATAATAAGAATCGGGCCGCTAATCGGCAAAGAAAAGGCGATATAATAGTTCGGGGTGAAGTTAAAAATAAATAAATCGCCTATTAATTTCAGGGGATGTTGATTGGTAATGGCTAATCCCTTCACATACTGGTCGGCCATAAAAAATATAGCTATCATAAAAATAATAGCTATATTTCGGAATTTGATTTTTGAGAATAATTTATTCATTTTCCTGTAGTTCGGTTTTGCAACTTATACATGAGCTGGCGGTTGGTCGCGCTAATAGGCGTTTCGCGGCGATAGGGTTTCCACAGTATTTGCAGATGCCATAAGTACCCTTAGAAATTCTCGCTAAAGTACTATTAATATCTTCAAGACTCTTTTCTAAGACTTTTTCAGTCACAATATTTGTTGAATAATCGGAAATTTCCTGCGCATTTTCGTCCGGTTTGTCGCCGTATTCCGGAAATTTTGCAGACATATTGTCAGCTTCATGGTTGTCTTTACGTGATAAATCAGCCAAATCTTCGGAGACTTGTTTTTTTTGAGCTAAAAGCTGAGTTTCGATTTCTTTGATCGTTTTCTGATCGATTTCTTTTTCCATATATATAAAATAAAAAACTACTTAAAATTAGTTTTTGTAATTAAATTGTAGCGTAAAGCAAGCCTTTTGGCAATAGTTAGGGCAATTAGGGGAATTAACAAAAAACTTACCGGAAAGGTAAGTTTATTGTAATGCGGGGTCGGGGCTTTCGCGCTCACTCGGCGCCGTATTGCGCCTCGTTCACTTGTCCTGGGTTGGCGTCCGAATATCCCCCGGATATTCGTCCGACGCTCGATTATTCACCTCGTCTTCCGACTCGGTTCATATCTCGCTTCCAACCTGTTCGAGCCCCATTTAACAATAATAAAACAAACTCAACTTACGTTGAGTTTGTTTTATTAGCGGAATGGAAGGGGCTCGAACCCTCGACCTCCTGCGTGACAGGCAGGCGCTCTAACCAGCTGAGCTACCACTCCGAATGATAAAGATAATAGCAAAGACTTTTCTTTTTGTCAAAAGTTATTAAATATAAGCCATTTACCTTCGCTAACAACATCAATTTTTTTATTAATTATCTTTAAAGCGGAGTTATCATCAAGCGCATAAATTGTTTCCGGCTGCTTTTGCGCTAATTTTTTAATAAAATTTGCGCGGACGTGCGGAAAACTAGGTGAGTTAAGATGGGGTAAAAAGTAAAAATCAACAAAATTAAGTCCTCGCAACTCTTTTTTCTTATCTAAATTTTCGCCATAGACTAATTGGGCCGTGCTTAAGTTGCAGCTTTTGCCGGTAATCATGCTGCCAGCGCTAACGCCGACGTAAACTCTATTCTTTAATAATTTTGGCAATAAAAGATTTAGGCCTGATTTATTCACCCAGTCCATTAAATAGTAATTGTCGCCACCTTCAAAAAACAAGAGAAGTGTTTTTTGGTTTTTTGCCGACTAAATCAAAGAGCGCCTTGGCGATTGATTTGTTTGAGATTCCGTTTGAAGTTAGAAGTAGTTTCATATAGTAAAAGATAGACAGTTATCTTAATTTTTTTTCTAAAGCTACGTCATAATCGTTAAAACCCATTCTCTTATAAAATCTAATACCGGGCGAATTCTTTGCCGAAGCTGTAACTAATATGTTTTTAATCTTTTTAGTCTTACACCACTCAAAAAATTTCTTAACTAACTTCGAGCCAATTTTTTGTCCTCTATATTCTTCATCAATCATAATATTTTCTAGTTTTGCTTTCTTGACTATATTGGCATGGTCTTCGTTTAACTCACAACAGATATAACCGACGATCTTCTCATTATTAATCGCTACAGCGACAAAAGCATCTTTGCCAGTTATTCTTTCGCTAAAATAATCTTTTCCTTCTTTGCTGTATGTCCACTTAACATTTAGTGTTTTATCAAACTCCTTGAATTCTTTCTTGAATAAATCTAAATTTAGGCGAAGAATATCGTTTAAGTCTTTTTTGTTTGCCTCTCTTATAGTTATTGTTTTCATATAGATTAATTATATCTTAATATTACTACTAACATGCTAAATAATCAAAAATATCAATAAACACGGGATTTGGTCACGGTCGCTAAGCTTTTAAATTCGCTTCGCTAATTGAAAAGCAAGCGCCCCGACCCGGCCTCGGCGGTGCACAAGCCTGCCTACCGGCAGGCAGGTGCACATCACCTCCGGCTTTCAAATCTCTTCTCAAGCTCAACATTAACTAAAACAAGCTCACGCAGGTGAGCTTGTTTTAGTTAGCGGAGAGGGTGGGACGCACTTGGAACGGCAATGTGCCAAAAATATTAGTTAATTTGGACTAATTAAATAACCTCGGATATTTTATTAGCTAATTCATTTCCAAAAGCTTTCATTTCCGAACGAAGCAACTTTTTATCTTTACCTAATTTTTCTTGTTCATCAGGAGAATCTTTTTCAATATTGATAGAGTATTTTTGGTCAAATGACTTTTTTACACCGATAGCATCCTCTGAACGCTCAAAACTAAAAGAATAACCATCTACTCCAGGATTTTTGCCATCATCTTCATCGTTAAAAGTATATCCAGGAGTAGCAGAATTATCAGAGCTACTAAACGCAATTAAGGTGTAGGCAGGCATTTCTTCGTTATTAAAAGCTCTTTTTATCTCTCTGATAGTGCCACCATTAGATAAAACTTCGTCAACTATCACCATTTTTAAATCATTTTTATTCAATTCGCTTATTTCCTCAGCTCTACTTTTCATGTTTTCTCTAGCGGTTATTACTTTTTCAACTTCTTCCCCGTCAACTAAACGCTGAATGCTGTCTATCGGAAGATCGGGGTAATCTTTTTCTAACGCTTCTTTGAGTTCATCACTGGTTTTTATATCAGCGTATTGTTCTTGGATTGATAAATTAATTCCAGCTTTTGCGCCAACACTAAAATAAAGAAATTTAGGAATCTTTGTTTTCTTTTCAATGTTAAGTTTATTGAAGATTGGATTTAATAAATAATATAGTGGTCTTGCCCCTCTCTCGGGCAAAACAATTACATCAGGAAAATTATTTCCAAAATCATTATACATTTTACTTAACATTCCAAATGCCCCTTTTTCTAAATATTTTTTGTCCCATTCATTTAAAAACAAGGATTTTGTTTCTTGCTTTTTTATATCTTCAATATTCGGGCTAATTTGAGGAAGCTTTTCCATATTATTATTTACTTAAAACTTATTGTAATTCAAAAATACCACAAAATACTTCAAAAATCAATTAAAAAACTAACTTTGGAATAGCTATTATTTATATAAATAATAGCTAAAATATAATATTATTAGATATATTTTTTGCTTACTCCCTGTCCAGCTTTGGAACTTTTTGACACCAAAAAATAAGGCTTAACCTTATTTTTGACTTAGTGCGGAGGAGAAGGGATTTGAACCCTTGATACCTTTTGACAGGTATACCGCGTTTCGAATGCGGCGCAATCAACCGGGCTATGCGACTCCTCCCGAATTCTATATTTTATAATTAACTCTTTATCTTCTCGATTTCGGCTTCAGTTAAATTAACAAACTGACCCTCTTTAAGGCCGCCTAACTTCAAACCGGCAATTTCGATTCTCTTTAAATCTAGAACATCAAAATCAAGACAGCTGAACATTCGTCTAATTTGTCGTTTCTTCCCCTCGCCTAAGGTTATTATAAAAATATTATTTTGTAAATATTTAACTTTTCGGGCACGCACCACTCCGTCGTCATCGCCGATATCAATCCCGGTTAAAAGCTTTTTAGTTATAAATTCATCGTTAATTGAATTCCCAGCAATTTTAACGGCGTAAACTTTCTCATGTTCAAATTTCGGGTGTGATAATTTTTGAGTTAACTCGCCGTCGTTAGTTAAAAGAACTAAGCCCCGGCTGTTTTTATCTAAACGGCCGACGGCAAATAAGCGCTCGCTGGTTTTTACTAAATCGAAAATATTCTTCTCGCCTTCAAAACGGCGGTTAGAGCAGGTATAGCCTAAAGGTTTATTTAATTTTAAATATATTGAAGAGGCGGCATGTTTTATTTTGTGTCCTTGGACGGTAATTGTGTCTTTATTTGGGTCGGCTTGCTCGCCAATCTGCGCGACCTCGCCATTTACATAAACTAAGCCATCGCGAATTAATTGTTCGCCGTTACGTCGTGAACAATATCCGCTTTGGGCAATTATTTTTTGGATTATCATTTTCATATATTTATTTTATTTCGCGATTTTAAGATCGTCATTTTTTTCTTGTAAATTAAAGGCGCCAAGCAAAGCGACATATACAAAGAACATTGCCGCTAAATCATTTTTAAAATAAGGGACATCAACCAGTCCGTGGATTATAATTACAATCATGGCGCTCAGTAAGCCAACGATTAAATATCTTTCCGGTTTATTTTCGCGGCTATAGATTATCGTCAGTTTTAAGCCAATATAAAGGTATTTGATTATTATCCAGATAAATAATAATAAGCCGAATAAACCTAACTCGCTCCAGAAATTTAAAAAGATATTATGGGGATACATGTATATTTCAACCGGTTGCCAGTATTTAGCGCGCAATGTGGCGCTAGAGCGTAATTGCGCGTCAAAATTGCTTAAGTTATCGCTATTAAAGAATAGACCGGCTTGGTGGTATGGTTTAACGGCGTTTTGATAATTATCTAATCCGGCACCGCTGATTATCTTGCCGTTCATTAACATTTGTAAAGTTTCTTTCCATTGCTGTCTTCTAATCTCGCTTGATAAATCTTTAAACTGTAATTTACTTTGTAAATAATTTCGGCTTTGTGGCAACGAAACGCTCAGTAAAATAATAACTCCTAAACTTATTAAAATAATTTTTCGTCTTTTTTGCGCGGTCAAAAGGATAAAAAATAATATAGCGACGCCCAAACCGATTAAAGCGCCGCGCGAATGAGCAAAATAAATTGCTAAGAAGGAAAAAATAATTGTTAAGATAATGCTGATTTTTTTAAACGGGACGCTTATAAAATTACTTTTCGGTAGATAAAGTAAGTATCCTAAGAAAATCATAATTAACGGCGCTAAATATAGTCCGACGGCGTTAGGGTAACCAAAAACGGAAACGACCCGTCTGGTCGCGGCATTTGCCCAGAGAGGATTAGAAATAAATTGACCGGTTATTTTTTGATAAATCGCGAATAGCGAAATAAGAGCGGCGGAAGTCAAAAGGGCTCCTAATATTTTTAAAAGATCACGTCGGGTTTTAAAGACATTAAAAATTAAAATGAAAAGTAGAATGGGCTCAAAAAAATAGGCTTTAAAAATTCCCAAAGAACCGGCGCTAAAGCCGGAAACTCCAGCTGAGATAAAGGCAATAACTAGTAATAAAATTATTTCAACACTAAACGGATAAGGTGTTCTTTCGCGGTGATTATTAATGATCTTTTTTAAGTGCGGCAAGAAATTCTTTAAGAACCAAACGGCGAAGCTCGCTAAAATCATGGTTTCTAAAAGAGTGAGCGGAATTCCAGAAACTTTAAAGCGGATTAAATAAGTCGGCAAGGCTAAAATAGTTAAAAGAATAGCATAGTCAAGCCGTTTAATTGACAGTAAAATGAAAAAAATTAGGAATGCGCTTATTAGAACTGTTAAACTTAACATATTTAATATTTAGCTTCTTAGTTTATATAATTTATTATATCATCAGCTTTTTTTTAAAACCACTCCTCAAACAGGGAGTGGTTTTAAATATTTGAGGCTGTGTTTTAAAATATAATAATTAGGCTCTTTCAACGTATTCTCCGGTTTCAGTATTGATTCTAATGGTGTCACCTTCGTCGATAAAAAGAGGAACGTTAATTAAGGCACCCGTTTCGATTTCAACCTGCTTGTTAACATTACCGGCCGAATTTCCTTTAACACTAGGCGGGGCACTGACAACTTTGAATTCCATCTTGATTGGAAGTTCAATCGAAACAGGGCGACCTTCAAAATATAGAACGCTGACATCAACGCCGTCTTTTAAGAACTGAGTCGATGATTCGCCAATATCTTCAAGGGCTAAATCAAACTGTTCAAAGCTTTCGTTATCCATAAAGTAAGCTTTCTCCTTATCTTTATACATAAAGTTCGCTTTCTTAGTCTGAGTTTCCGCTTCTTCGGCTTTTTCGGCGCCTTGATAGGTCTGTTCTAGAACGTTGCCGTTAATTAAATTACGTAATTTAATTTTTAAAACGGCACCGCCGCGACCCATCTTATGATGATCGGTTTTAATAATTATGAAAGGAGCACCATTAACTTTAATCACTCGGCCCATTTTGATTTCATTAAAGTTCAACATAGGTTTTGTTTTAAATTATTTATGAGTTGCGGACAATAGGGCCATAACGCGAGAACGTTTAATCGCATTGGCTAATTTTCTTTGGTGCCAAGCACAAACGCCGGTACGTCCACCCGGAAGAATTTTCATGTAGAAATTTATAAAACGTCTTAGAGTTCGAGTATCTTTATAGTCAACCTCTAAATTATTAACGCAGAAATAGCATTCTTTAGTTTTTTTGTTGGTCATAGTTTTATTATTTATTAAAATGGAATATTTTCAACACGAATTTCTTCGTCATCGATTGGCTCTTCCGGTATTTCAATTATACTGTCAGGAGCACTTTGATTATTTCTTGGTGCGCTTGCGGCGCCTCCGAATTCACCCATCGGTGAAGATCCTTTACCGTCTAACATAATCATATTCTCAACCACGATTTCTGTTCGATAGCGTTTCACGCCGTCTTGGCCGGTCCAATCAGTAGTCTGTAAGCGGCCTTCGACGTAAACCTTCGAGCCTTTATGTAAATATTTTGAACAAACTTCGGCTAATTTTCTCCAAGCGATTAAATTATGAAATTCAGTTTTTTTCTGTTGCTGTCCGGATTGATCGGTCCAAACTAGATTGGTCGCGATTGAGAACGAGGCGACGCTTTGTCCGGAAGGAGTATTTCTTAATTCCGGCTCTCGAGTTAAATTACCGATAAGCATGGCTTTGTTTAAATTCATATAATTGGGTCCGTGAACTTAAAAACAAACGTAATTTAAGTAAACGATTAAATTATTAAATTAAATCCTTAGCACTAAGAATACCCTCTAATTTTTCATCAAGATCTTTTAAATCGACTCTGGTTTCTTTTACTTCTTTTACTTTTGAAGTAGCGGCGGGAGCGAAAGCTTTCTTAGTTTTTTCATCTTTGCTTTTTTCTTCGGTCGCTTTTTTAGAATCGATTTTCGCGCGGATTAATTTATCGTGCGCAATTTCTTTTTCGCTCTTCGCCTTTTTTACAATAATCTGGTGGCGTAAGATGTCGGTTGATAAGCGAAAATTCTTGTCGATTTTAGCGAGGTTTTTCCCTTCTAGATCAAATTCAAACAAGCTGTAGTAGCCAAAAGCATTATGCTTAATCTCATAAGCTAACTTCTTTTTGCCCCAAAATTCGCTAAAAGTAATTTTACCTTCGTTTTCCACGATAACTTTTTCGACACCGGCGGAAACAGTTTTAGCTTCATCCTCGGTAAATTTATTCGGGATGATAAACAAGATTTCATAATGTGTTGCTCCGGAATTTTTTGTTTTTGACATAGTTATTTTACAATAAGTGACCTAAAAATTATTTAAATTATTTCTAAAAAATTTCTAAAGTCTCTCTGATTAAATAAAATCCCTAAGTATTCCAAGAACCTTAGGGGCTTAGAATACCTTTAATTTCTCTTATATTAGAGAAATTATCTTGAATCTGGTCAAGACATGGGAAAGATATTATTAAATATTTATTTGTATATAGAAGTTATCATAGTATTTAAGAAAAGGCAAGGGCAATTTTATAAATTAAAATAAACGAGGGTTTATTAAAGTATTGACAAAAATTAATTATAATTGTAAAATTCTGTGTTAGAATAATTTATTGGTTCGTTAAAAAACATGATTAAATTTGGTTAATAATTAAGTTTATCTATATTTAGGTAATCTTGATTATTAATCAAATATATTAGTAATCATTAATTTAAAACGAAAAACCATGGAAACAAATTATTTAGTATTATTTATCGGTGTTTGGACAATTATGGCTCTCGTTTCGGCGCTCATTGTCGTCTTTATCGCCTTCCTGAAATCCAGATCTCTGATTAAAGCTCTCGAAAATAAAGCTGCTTTATTAAATGACAAATTAAGGTTTTTAAACATAATAACCAACGGACACAACGTTAAAGACAACGTTGATGACGAAGAAAATGAGGTTATTGCATATTTTAACAGATTATCTTTCGAAGTCATTAATTATTATTGTGTAAAAATAATTTTATATTATAAACAAAAAATTCTAGACTATAATATCTTTAACATTGGATGCTTTGTCGATAAAATAGAATCTATGGAAGTTGTTCTATCAGGGCGAAGTAAAAGAAATTTTTTAATCGAGTTGTTCGAAAAAGCTCTCTCTGAAACTGATATTAAGTACCTGGCAAAAATTTTTGTAGAAAGTATAGAATATGATATTTGTGTTGGCTCACTAATAGGGAGTGGTACGAACAATGCTCATGTAATAAGGGGAAGAAAAGCAATTTGGAAAATTTTAATTAAAGATGGCAACCACGGCGAAACAGCCAGTTCTTTCGTAAAAGAATTTGACAATGGCATTGCAGTTTTGCTTGCCAAAAAAGAAATCGACGAGGACAATAAAAAAATAATCGTCGCAGAATCGGTTAAATTCCATAAATTATTAGGATACTAATTTAACCATTCTTTCGAGGGAGGACCAATAACGGCCCTTCCTCTTTTTTTATAATGATTGCCAGTCTTGATTTTTTAGGATAAGCTAAAGGATATGAAATATTTCTTTATACTAGGAACAAATACCGCTTTATCGATCGCCGAACTCGGCGCGGTCTTGGATTTGAGTAAATCGAAGCTCTTGGCGCCCGATTTTCTATTGGCCGATCTTGATTTAGAGTTTAATGCCGAGACTTTAATTAATCGCTTAGGCGGAACGATTAAAATTGGAGTAATTCGCGATCAGGTTGAGATTAATAATAATCCTGACCTAGTTAAAGCGGTTATAAAACTGGCGACCAAAAAGCAGGCAGGCGTTTCCGAAGGGAAGTTCAATTTTGGCTATTCTTGCTACGGACAAAATAATTTTAATAAGAAAGATTTAGGAATAAAAGTAAAAAACAATTTTAATGAACATAAAATCAGTTCCCGCTTTGTCGTTAGTCAGGAAAAGACTTTATCAAGCGTGGTTATTACGCAAAATAAATTATTAACGAGAGGAATTGAAATTGTTTTAGTTAATGATAATGAGGATAAAAAGGCTTTGATTGGAGAAACTTTAAGCACGCAACCCTTTAAGGATTTATCACGCCGCGATTTCGGGCGACCGGCCCGAGATGATTTATCGGGCATGCTACCGCCGAAAATCGCCTTGATTATGATTAATTTAGCCCAGCTTAAGGATATGAATTCGGTTATTGTCGATCCTTTCTGCGGTTCGGGAACGGTAATTAGTGAAGCTTTGCTTTTAGGTTACAATAATTTATTTGCCTCGGATATTTCGATAAAAGCGATTGAAGATACACGATCAAATGTCAGTTGGGTTAAAGAGTTGTATAAAATAAAAGATTTTAAACTAAAGTTACTTGTTAAAAATGTTACTGGGTTATCGAAGTTTATTAAAAGTAATTATGTTGATGCGGTTATTACGGAGCCATATTTAGGGCCGCAAAGAGGTTTATTAAATTTTAAAATTATCAATAAAAATTTAGAGGATTTATATACGACCGCTATTTCTGAATTTCATAAAGTTTTAAGAGGCGGTGGACGGGTCGTTATGATTTGGCCTTCGTTTTATGGCCAACGTCCGATTACCCCGGTTTATCGCGGTTTTAAGATTATTGATATGTTGCCCACTAATTTAGCTGAGGGGCCATTTGTAAATAAGAACGCGCGCCCGACAATTATTTACGGTCGTCCTGGTCAAAAGGTTTTTAGAGAGATTGTTGTGCTTGAGAAGATATAGATTTAAAATGAAAAATATACAAAAAACACCTTTGATTAGGTGTTTTTTAAATTTGTATTGTATTTTACTTATTAATCAAGAAATTACAGACATCGCCATCTTGGACAATATATTCTTTACCCTCTATTTTCATTAGTCCGAGCTCCTTGGCTCTGGCATCCGAACCGCATTCAATAAACTTTTGCCAGTTAATTACTTCCGCCCTGACAAATCCCTTTATAAAATCGGTATGTATTTCGCCGGCCGCTTGAGGCGCTTTTGAGCCATGTTTAATAGTCCAGGCTCTGGTTTCGTCGGCACCGGTTGTAAAAAAGGTATCAAGGCCGAGTAATTTATACGCGCTTTGAATAAGTCGATCAAGACCGCTCTGCGATAAACCGAGCTCTCTTATATATTCCTCTTGATCTTCTTCGGGTAAATTAACGATTTCTTCTTCTAGTTTTACATTTATATTGATTATTTCCTCATTAGTTCCCGGCAGAACATCGGCCGCTGTTTCTTCGTCGGTGTTCAATAAATAGAGAATTGGCTTAATTGTTAATAAATTCAAGGTTTTTACAAAAACAATTTCCTCCTCCTCGAATTCTAGTTCTCGGACGGCTCTCCCGGCGCTTAATTGTGCAAATATTCTTTCTAAAATAACTAAATTACTTTTAATTTCTTTATCACCACTTTTAACATCGCGACGCATTCGGTCTAAGCTTTTTTCGACGGTCGCTAAATCGGCAAATATTAGCTCCATATTAATCGTTTCTTTATCATCGGCCGGATCAATCTTATTATTTACATGGATAATATTTTTATCTTTAAAGTCTCTGATTACTTCGCAAATAGCGCTACATTCTCTAATATGAGCTAAAAATTTATTGCCCAAGCCTTCGCCCTTACTTGCTCCAGCGACTAAACCGGCAATATCGACGAATTCAATCGTCGTGGGAATAACTTTCTTTGGTTTTGAAACTTCAGCTAGTTTTTCTAGGCGGGAATCGGGAACTTTAACGACACCGACGTTCGGGTCGATGGTACAAAAAGGATAGTTCGCCGCTTCGACGCCCTTTTTAGTTAATAAATTGAATAAGGTCGATTTCCCAACATTAGGTAAACCGACGATTCCGATTGATAATGACATATAAAACAATATAGCCTATATAGAAGCTTTTGCCAATCTCTATAAAGTAAATAGTATTTAGAAAATAAAAAGAGGCCCATGACGGGCTTCTCTTTATTATATGAAGTAAATAAATAATGAGCACCGGATGAGCCTCGTACTTAATCACGCACTTTTTCGTACTGTCTGATCAAGTATTGAAGCTAATTACTGACTTTTAGCAAAATCTTTCCAATTCCCGCAAAATAATATATATTTTTATTTAATTTATAACTAATCTTGAATAAGATTTCTTGAAAGTTTCTTTTTTAGATTTTCAACAAACTTTATTAAGTTTATTAGTTCGTTTATTATTTGCTCAACTATTTTATTATCGTCACGTCAGCGTTGACGAATGTGTAAGATAGGAATCAGTTAAAGAACCTACTAAAATTATAGCACTATCCAATATATGGGTCAAACATTGTGGACTTATCTTATGCACAAGGTCAACAATTGTTAAAATTTAGCTTATATTAAATAAAAAATAGCGTTTGTTGATATGTATTATTTTATTTAAGTCTATGCTAACTTAGACTTAAAATAGATTTTTGTGCACCGATAACACAAGTTATGCACAGGGTATTTAGCCTGAAGTGGTAGTATCGTGCTCGCCGCTTGTTCGACTCCCTCTAACCAATAAAAAATAGACTAGCACCAAGTGCTAGTCTATTTTCTACGGGGCTGGAGTGGGAGTTTTGCGCTCGCAATGCTTACGCATTGCTCACTTGTCCAGACCGGCCGCTAAGCGCTACGCTCGCTCGCGCTTATCGTCGCTCGACTAATAGTTGGAGCTTCCGCTCCGCCTATTGTCTCGCTCGCCGCTTGTTCGACTCCCTCTAACCAATAAAAAATAGACTAGCATCAAGTGCTAGTCTATTTTCTAAGAGGCTGGAGTGGGAGTCGAACCCACGAGTGGCAGTTTTGCAAACTGCAGCGTTAGACCACTTCGCCATCCAGCCATTTTATATTATTTGAATTTTATACTATCTTATTTAAGTTGTAAACTAGGGTCAACTTTTAATTTACTAAACGATGTTGTTTTTCTTTTGTTAACTAAAAATGCCGCCGCCGTCGCAATCATCGCCGCGTTGTCGGTTGTGTATTGTTTTTCGGGAATTAAAAACTGAACTTTTGGAAAATCTATTTTTACCGCCTCGCTCATTTTATTTCTCAGTTCTTCGTTAGCGCTAACCCCGCCCGAAAGCATAATTGTTTGCGCGTCATATTTCTTTGCCGCTTTAATTGATTTCTTTATTAAAATTTCGATGATTGCTTCTTGGTAAGCAAAACAATATTCATTAATTTTTTTATGCCAATTTTTATCTTTTTGCAATGAATATAATAAAGCGGTTTTTAAACCGGAAAAAGAAAAATTAAAGTTCGGGGCATTAAGCATCGGACGCGGTAAATCAATTTCAGTTTTTTTGTTTGTTTTTTTAAATTCATTAGCCGCTTGAGCAACTAGAGGTCCGCCTGGATAGCCAAGGCCAAGCATTTTTGCGCCCTTATCATAGGCCTCGCCGGCCGCATCATCCAAAGTCTCGCCGATGATTTTTATCTTTTGATTTTTATCCATCAAAATTAAATTCGTATGTCCGCCGGAAACGGTTAAAATAATCGCCGGAAATTTAAGCGGCTTTTCAAGATTAATAAAATTTGAATAGATATGTCCCTCGATATGATTTATTTCTAGGACCGGTTTCTGCCAGGCGAAAGAAAGTGTGCGCGCCGTTTCCATTCCCGTTATGAGGGAAGTAATAAGACCTGGCCCTTTAGTAACGGCAATTAAATCAATTTCTTTTTCGTTGATATTCGCTTTTTCCAGGGCTTCGTTTATAACCGGTAAGACATTTAAAACATGTTCGCGGGCAGCCACTTCCGGAACCACGCCGCCATATTTTTTATGGATTTCAATCTGAGAAGAAATTATGTTTGATAAGACGGAAACTTTCTTAGTTTTTTGATCAATTTTAATAATGCTAGCTGCGGTTTCATCGCAACTGCTTTCAAGGCCCAGGATATATTTTAATTTATTTATAGGCATTTTATTTATTAATACCTATAAATATTATCTTTTTATTCTTTTAAAATCAAGCAAAACCAAGACGGAGCCAGATTTAGACGTCGAGATTGACAATATTTATAAAAATATATAAAATAGTCTTGATATTAAGGAAGCGCCTTAATTTTTATTTAGCAAATTTCTAAATATCCTGGTCCCTTCGTCTAGTGGTTAGGACGTCAGGTTTTCATCCTGTTAACAGGGGTCCGATTCCCCTAGGGACTACGAGTTAAAGATAGGCTTTCAAAGGCCTATTTTTATTATGTTTTCTGCGGTAATTTGAATTTATTTGGAATTTAAGTTATAGATTTTGGCTCTTCTATATTTTAGCTTGTGACCATATTGTGACCAAAAGGCGAAGAAAGTGATATGAGTTGTTTTATAGTTCTATTTTACAACCATAGCTATAACTTCTAAATTTCTAGCAAATGGTAACGCTAATATTCTATCATGCTCTTTTTTAAATTCACTTGGTAATTCTTGCGGGGTGATAATAATGAATCCAAATTTTTTATAAAATAATTCTTTATTTAGGGATGTTAAAAGAAAAATCGGTCTATTTTGCTCTTGGGCTAAAATTTTTTCTACTAATTTGCTTCCAATTCCTTGATGTTGATGTTTTGGATCGACAACAAGACTAGATAATTCTCGGCAGCCATCCTCAAAAATTTTAATTCTTACACAACCAATAAGCTTGTCCTCATCTTTTGCGATATAAAATTGATCTATATCAAAACCGGACTTATCACCGCTCAAACTATTTAATAAATTTATAATAGCAATTTCGTCTACTTGGGAAGCTTTTGAATATGTAATATGAAGATTATTAGTCCTGATTTTCATAAACGTGGATATTTATATTAATATTATAGCATGAAACAAAAGATTTATTCGTTATTTATATTTTTTTATTCTAAAATTTCCACCAATTTCCAGATTTCACGAATAATCCAGTCAAAATTTTGAGAAATTTCAGAAGACAGGAATACTGCGCAAAAGAGCTGATAAATCTCATTTCTTTTGTTGTTTATTCTTTTATAGGCATAATCATAAATATTGTCTATAATATTTATACAATAATTTACTCATTATGAATAAGTCTAAAGTAAAATTACATATCATTTGCGGTTTTGTTGGATCAGGTAAAACAACGTTATCTAAGAAATTAGAAAAACAATATCAAGCCATTAGGTTCTCAACCGATGAATGGATGATCGAATTATTTAATTTTAATGGTAATTTCGGAAAAAAATATCGAGATTCTAAAAAACGATGCAAAGAGTTTATTTGGAAATTATCAGAAAAAATTTTGTTGTCTGGGCAGGACGTTGTTTTAGATTTTGGTTTTTGGTCAAAAAAGGAGAGATTATTATTTTTTAAGAGAGCAAAAAAGATTGGAGCTGAACCAATCCTATATTTCCTAGATATTCCAATTGACGAATTAAAAAAACGAGTAACGGCCAGGAATGAAAAGCTCGACAAACAAACATTTAAAATATCAACAAGATGGTTTGATAAATGGCTACCATTATTCGAGAAACCAAAATCTTCAGAAAAACCAATTATAATCACCCCATCTACAAAACTTCCTTCCACTCCTACATAATAAATAAAGCCTTCCCAGTATTCCAGAAAGGCTTTTTTGTTTCAAGTTAACTCGAAATTTTTTAAATAGTTTTAAAATACATTTTCAATAGCTTAAGCTCTGACTTCAGCGCTTTTAATAACGTTGTACTTGTTTACCGTCTTCAACAAAACTTCTTTGTTGTTTAGGGCGATGAATTTAACCGCCAGACAAACTTTATTCTCTGGGGTGAGGGATTCCCAAATTGTTTTACGAACTTTATTAATGCTTCCTTCCAGGGGCAAAAGATATGGGTTTCCTTTGAAGGCAGGGAGAGGCTCACCATCGCCGGAATAGGTGGTAATGCAATAGCCCAATCCAGGCGTCGTCAGGGGTAATTTGTAAAATAACCTGTCGCATTCATCACTGGTTGGCGATTTTTTCAAAATCGAAATTTCCGCCAGTTGCTCTGGGCCCTCTTGCGGACTAACTACAGCGCTTATTCGCGGCGTGGAGCTTGGGTCAGGCTCGTATTGCCAATTTTGCATCGCGTGTTCTAATCCTAGAACGGACAAAGCGTCGTACGTTTGTGCACCATTGCTAACAGCATATTTGTTTGCTGTCTCAGCCATAGCAGTGTAAATGATCAATCTCGGGTCCTTAACTTTCGCTGGATCGGCCGGCGCGGTTTCAAGTGTTCTTTCGTCTCCAATAATGAAGACACGATTTTGGCTGTTTACACTTCTACCCATGACAAAGTATACTTGGACCAAGTATTGTCCGTTTTCACTCAGACCGACAATAATTCCTCGGCCAGGATAAGAATTTGCTTTTAATTCAAGCAGATTCTTCTGTGCTTGTTCTTTTTCAGTTTTCATTTTTTACTGATTTTTTTGGTTAATAACTATGAAAATTAAATTTTTAAAAATACATTTTTGTTTTTTTATATTAGTATAATGTTTAAAAGATGTCAATTTGATTTAGTTTTCTGTTTATTGACATAAAACGGACTCATTGTTAATATATTTTAACTAACTTTATTAGTTAATTATTAGTCCTTTTAATAACCAAATAAAAAGAAATTTAATTATGGAAAACAAAAATGACTCTTTTGAATTAAAAGCTACAAAAGTGGCTGAGTGTAAAGGCGAAAACGCCTACCAGTCTCCAGCCGTATTTTTCAGCACCGAGACTGATGATGAGCTTGCTGTTCGTAAGTTTGAACTTGTGGCCGGTATGCCATTAAGCGCTAACAACTATTTCGAACTTGACCGCCTACTACAAACGACTACACATGTTGCTGCCACTTTCGATTTGAATTGTGATTCGGTCCCATTTATTGCTATCGGCTCTAAACACGGCAATGCCTGTGGAGCTGGGATTGATTTTGAGGATCATTTAATGGTCATTAAAAAAATGGTGACTGGCGATTTGCAATCATTGTTCGGCGGGCTAGTGATGCTCAATTTTCCAATTGACGTCAAAGAAGCCGAACTCTTATTATCTTATGAGGCGAGTCCACGCCGGATACTTGATGGCATAATTGCGCCCTGGTTTAGTCCAGAGGCAATAAAAATGCTTAGCCGGAAAGGCGATAGATGCCGCTTTGTTGCAAATTCTGCGCTCTCCGAGTTAAATCGGCACACGCTTGATGTAAATCCAATTCATCGTTATCTCCGTGGCGGTTTAATGCTTCAGCCAAATTACACCTACATTTTACAATTCAACGATCCGGAGTTAGTAAAATATGGTGAAGCCATTTCTGATGTTCAGAGAGATGATCTGTTTTTAGCAAAATCAATCTGCGACACCAGTAACAGTAATACGATTACAATCGTCAAAAACGGTCAGTTACTTGGTAACGGTGTTGGCCAGCAATCTCGCGTCAATGGGGCGGAACTGGCCCTCGGTATTGCTAAAAAAAACGGTCATGATTTATCTGATTCAGTCGCCGCCAGTGATTCTTTTTTCCCATTTACTGACGCACCTGAAATTCTAATTGAAAATGGCGTAAAAGTTATTCTGAGCACTAGCGGTTCAAAAAATGATAAGAAAATTATCGAATTTTGCGAAGAAAAAGGCGCCGCCCTACTTCTTATTCCCGACGAAAAGGCAAGAGGCTTCTTCAATCATTAAAAATCGTTAAATTATTTCTTAAAATTTGGAAAACAAAAACCCATCGGACGTTTTCACGATGGGTTTTTTATATTACCGAATTTATTTTTTACATCTCTGGAGCCGCCTCAAATTTAACTTTGAAATCGGCCATCCATTTGGCCTTTTCTTCGGGGCCATTTTTTTTCATTTGGGCCCAGATGTCGGGATGAGAGGTCTCAACATGTTGTCCGCCTTTTTGAGCTATTTCTTCGGCTGTGTTGCCGCTAACTGCGAAATTGCAAGTGGCCGGACCGCCCATTTGGGCGCAAGTCATTTTTTTCATATATTTAATGATATTAGTTTATTAGATAATTAATAATAGCACATATTTAATAACGAGGCAAAGGTGGTGAGAATAATTTTTACTGTTTTTCCATCGATTTTAAAACTTCTAAATACATCTCTTCGACGATTTTTTCTTGTTCGAGGCCGGTTTTAATATAATTATCGAGTCCGGGGGCGGCGTTTATTTCAATCACCCAATATTTTTTTGGTGTTTCGCTTATTTCTCCTTCAATCATAAGATCGACGCCACATAAACGCAGACCCATATCTCTCGTGAGCTTAACGGCAATTTTTTTAAAACCGGGATGAACTATTTTAGTTACATCAATCGACTCGCCGCCTGTTGAGAGATTGGCATTATTTAATAAAAAAATATTATGTCCCTTTTCAAGAACGGAATTATAATTTAGTTTTTGTCTTTGTAAATTACTAATAATCCTCTCGTCGTTAATTTTTAATTTGGCGGCCCGATCAGAATCAATAAAATCTTTTAGCTTCTTGCTAATTAGGGTTTTAATAGTTGATTTTCCGTCGCCCGTGATGTTAAAAGGAATTCTTTCATAAGCGGAAATAATTTTATTGTCTAAAACGACAACGCGATAATCTTTTCCCTTAACAATTTTTTGAACGAGCGCAATATTATCCTTAAGAAAAATTTTGTTCATTGCTAAGTAAAACTCTTTTTTATTATTAACCATAATTACGTTGGCGCCCTGGCTGCCGCTGTTTGGTTTTGTAATCAGCGGAAAACCAATTTTTTTCGCATAGTTATAGCCGATGTTTATGTCTTTTTTCGAATGAATTGCCGTACACCAGTTTTTCGAAAAAAAAGAATCGCCCGGTATTGTCGGATAGCCCATTTTTTTCATAAAAAAATTCGCGTAGTCTTTGTCTTTGGCGATTTCCGAAGCGCCTAGAGTATTTATATCAAGGCTTGAATAGCGAAAATATTTTTTCTTTCCGTTTAAAAAAGAAACTTGGCCGACGATACCCCACTTCGGTTCAATAATAATTTTCGCGCCGATTTTGGGCGCTATTTTTTTAAACAGATCGCCGAGAATCGGTGTTTGTAGCTTATGTTTCATAAAACAATTATTATTTAGTATCAATCCTTTTTAAAATAAGGGTTTCATTAAATTTCCGGATTTCCTGATAATAGTTTTTTAAATAATTATCGACGGCATTATTCTTATTGTAATTAAATTTTTCGACCATTTTATAATTTACAATCGCACAGTCGGGCTTAATTCTCTCTAGGTCCGAAGCGGTTTCCAGAAAATATTCTTCCGGGTGCTGATTTGTTAGTAGCCATTGGCTCGGCCCAGGATTTAATTTACGAGTTTCGAAATAAAACTCCGGTAAAAATGGACCGGCATAGATATATTTATCATGGCAATTGTTATTTAGAAAGTCGATTATTGACTGACTAGGAAAACTTAAATAAACAATCGCTTCAATTAAATAAAAACTAAGGTAAAAAATAAAAGAGAGTGAAATACCAAAAGTCAAAAGAAATTTTGGACCTAATTTATTTTTTAAAAATTCAATGATCAAGACTGAAAATAATATTATTAGTGGCGCGGAAACAAAAGCTAAATGTTCAAAATCGGGATAAGATGCGGTTGTTAAAAATAAAAGAATTTGCCATATAAATAAAAGCTTTATGACCATGTTTTGGCGGTGGCTTTTATTTAAGATATAAAAGAAAACTGATAAAAATATAAGATTAGCGCTCAAAAGCCAATAGCTTATTGATATGGTATTTGAATAATTTAAGGCCGGGAATTTTATTAACTTATCGAATAGAAAAAGCGGCGGCCACTTTAGAAATAAGATTAATATCGGTGCGAGGGAAATACAGATAAAGCCAATTAAATTTTTAAAATTCAGAGCATCCTTTTTGTTTATATAAATCCACAATAGAAAAATGGCTAGGCCGGCAATAGTCGCCAGACCGATAGTTTGTAAAAAAAGGACTGCGATGCCGGCCAATAAGCCGGCGAGACAAATTAAATTTATTTTATTTTTTTTGAGAGCGATGATAATTAAATAAGCGGCCCCGAGAATAAAGGGCAAACAGAAAATATGCGAAGTTATTATTGGCCAAGAGGCTGAGCTCAGGCAAAATATTATAACTGCCAAATAAGCGCCTTTTTTATTTAACTGAGCGGCAATTTTAAAAATCAGACAGGCGGATGTGAATAAAAGCAATAAAGCGATTGATAGTGCCGCTCCGTAACTGACGCCAAAAATTTTCCAGACGGCCCATATTAAGTAATAGGTTCCGGGCGTGCTAAAAGAAAAGAAGTCTTTATAAATATTTAAGTTATTTATTAAACTCCAGGCGCCGGAAAGAAAGACGCCATTATCGGAGTTAAGGTGCCCGCTTGAATAATTTAATATCAGTAATAAGAGAAATATAAAAGGCCAAAAAATGAAGTCAAAGATTTTAGTCGCTTTCAGCATAAATTATTAGTGACAACTTTAAGAATATCAAATAATGGTATTTTTTTCCAATTTGATTTTAACACTAATCATTACTTATTTTATGGCCAAACTGAGTAAGTTAATATATAATGAGTATTTAATGGGGAAAGTGTTATATATTAATATATTTTATGATTTCAGTTAAACAAAAGTATCGTAAAAAAGTGGGCCTAGTCTTAGGCAGCGGCGGATTTCGGGGCTTCGCCCATATCGGCGTGATTCAAGTTCTACAGGAAAATAATATCCCGATTGATTATATTAGCGGGGCTTCAATCGGCTCTTTGGTCGGGGCGTATTTTTCTTTATATTCCGATTTGCACAAACTAGAGGCAGAAGTTGTCACAAATAAGAAAGAAAAACTACTGACTCTTTTCGATCTCGGTTTTCGGGGCGGCTTGGTCAGCGGGAAAAAATTTGAAATTTTTTTAGAAAAAACCTTGGGCCGAAAATCTTTTAATGACTGCCATATTCCTTTAAGTATTGTGGCGACCGATCTAAAAAGCGGTCAAGCGGTAATTATTAATCAAGGGGCGCTAACGACAGCTGTTCGCGCCAGTTCTTCCGTGCCTTTAGTCTTCGAACCGGTTAAAATAAAAGGAAAGTTATTAGTGGACGGCGGTTTAAGCGATCCGGTTCCGGTTGATATTGTTAAAAACATGGGTGCGGATGTTGTTATAGCGGTCAACCTTTATCATTTGAATGAGTTTATCGATCGCCGTTTTAATATGGCGGCGGTTGCTTTACGCAGTACTAGAATCGCGATTCATAACCTCTCCAAGACTTCAATTAAATCGGCCGATGTTGTTTTGAATCCGGACACCTCTCGCTTAATGCAGAAAAGTTACAAGAAATATTTTAATCCGATTATCGCCAAGGCTTTAATCGAAATTGGTCGCCAAGAAGCGAAAAAAATGTTACCGCAGATTAAAAAAATTATATCTTAAGATATCTACCTTACTTATTAGCGGTTAAGTCTGAGTTAGGGTGGTTGTTTAAAATTTTCCTTAAAATTCGCAGTTTATGCTATAATTATAGCTATGAAATATAAATTATATACAACTTCCCAGAAGGCCTGGGATGGCATGTATAAAGCCATGAGTTTAGCGCAGAAATCTATTTACCTTGAGATGTATATTTTTTTAGATGACACGCAGACGACTCATAATTTTTGGAGTTTACTTAAAGCCAAGGCTAACGCCGGCTTAGAAATTGTCGTCATTACCGATGCTTACGGCAGCGCGGCTTTAAAAGAAGAATCGGTCAAGGAAATTCGGGCGGCTGGTGTTGAGTTTATTTATTTCAGCCGTTGGTTTAGGCATACCCATCGAAAAATTTTAATTATTGATAATAAGGTGGCTTTTATCGGCGGAGTTAATATTAAAGAAAATATTCGCCATTGGGTTGACCTGCAGATTAAAATACAGGGAAGAATTGTCCAGCCTCTTTTACAGTCTTTTGCTTATGCCTATAAAATGGTGGGCGGTAAAAAAGAATCAATTTTAAAATTTAGCCGTTTACCGCTCTCGCAAAAAATAAAATCCTGGGTCACGGATAATTTCGGTTTATCAAATAAACGTTACTACTTAAATAGTTATTATCGCGAAAAGATTGTCGGGGCCAAGAGTTTGATTCAGATTGTCACCCCGTATTTATTGCCACCGCGCTGGCTCATCGCCTTACTTGATCAAGCGGTTCACCGGGGCGTCAGGGTTGAACTTTTGATTCCGGCCGATACGGATGTTAAGCCGATCAATAAAGTAAATTACCTTAATGCCTGCCGTTTAACTGATTTTGGCGTTAAATTTTATTTAATGCCGCGGATGAATCATGCGAAGATCATGCTGATTGATCTTGAAGAGGGAGTTATCGGTTCGCAAAATATTGATATTCTTTCATTTAATTTAAACATGGAGGTTGGCGTATTTTTTCGCCAGAAAGATTTGGTTAGCGACTTAAGCCATATTATTGAGCACTGGAAAAAAGAATCAAGCCTCTTCGAATCGCCCGGCAAAAAATTAAAACTAGCCGATCGTTTTCTGATTATGATTTTTAAGATTTTTTATCCGATTTTTTAGATTTTCACTGTTCATTTTGGAAACAGCAGGACTTTTTAAAAAGGTCTTGTTTTTTTTGTTTTTTTAGCGTATAGTAAAGCTTAATTAATTTCTAATTTTTATTAACATGTTCGAAAATAACAATAGGGGGAAGTTTATTAAGATTAGGGGGGCACGAACAAATAACTTAAAAAATATAAATTTAGATATTCCCCGAGATAAACTGGTTGTAATTACCGGCTTGTCGGGATCAGGAAAATCATCTCTTGCCTTTGATACTATTTATGCCGAAGGGCAGCGTCGCTACGTTGAATCTCTTTCTTCTTATGCTCGGCAATTCGTCGGTTTAATGGATAAACCGGATGTTGATTTAATTGAGGGGCTTTCGCCGTCTATTTCAATCGATCAACGAACGGTTGGTCATAATCCACGGTCGACTGTCGGCACAATTACGGAAATTTATGATTATCTTCGTCTTTTATATGCACGATGCGGTGTTCCTTATTGTCCAAATTGTAAAACTAAATTAAAAAAAGCGAACGAAGAGAAAAAAACATCGAAGACGGTTCGCGGTCGAGAAATAAAATCCGTTAAACTCGAAAGATTTTTTACCTGTCCGACCTGCGATTATCGCCGCCCGGAACTGGAACCGCGTGAGTTTTCTTTTAATTCCGGTCAAGGCGCCTGCGCTTACTGCGGCGGTCTCGGAACGAAAGCGGAAATTGACGACAATTTACTATTTAATACGAATTTAAGTATTTCTGAAGGCGCAATTCGCCCCTTATCGTGCAATAGTCTAAATGGGAATGGTTTGATGAGTGATTTGCAAGCTCTAGCCGCTCGTCATAATTTTAATTTAAATACCGCCGTTAAAGACTTGGATTTAAAGGATAAAAAACTAATTTTACAAGGCGATAAGGAGTTTTTCGGTTTGGTAAAATATTTAGACGAAAAATATCAGGAAACGAAATCAAATTTTGTTAAGCAGGAAATCGAGAAAGTAATGCGTGTTTCACTTTGTCCGAAGTGCTTGGGTTCTCGTTTAAAATCGGAAAGTCTAGAAGTTAAAATTAATAATTTATCGATTATTGATATTACCAATAAGAGCTTAAAGGACTTGAAAGATCTTTTAATTACTTGGTCGAAATCGGAGAGCATTTTTAACGGCAGTTCTTTAATCGTTGAACCGATCATAAAGGAAGTAATAAAAAATTTAGAATTTTTGACGAATGTCGGTTTAGATTATTTAACCTTAAGCCGCAGTGCGGCGACTTTGTCAGGTGGTGAAGCGCAAAGAATAAGATTAGCTTCCCAAGTAGGATCAAATCTAACTGGCGTTTTATATGTTTTAGACGAACCGTCGATTGGTTTACATCAGCGCGATAACGATAAGTTAATTCAGACTCTGAAAAGCTTAAGAGATAATGGTAATACGGTGATTGTTGTTGAGCACGATGCCTCGACTATTTTAGCGGCCGACTGGCTTATCGATATCGGACCGGGCGCCGGTAAATACGGCGGTGAAATTTTATTTATGGGTACGCCGGCGGATATTAAAAAGAGTGAAGGCACGTCCACTGGTGCTTATTTAAGCGGTCATAAAGAAATAAAAATGCCGGTTAAATTTCGAGCCGGAAATGGTAAGTCGATAAAAATTATTGGCGCCAGCGAACATAATTTGAAAAATATTAACGTTGAGATTCCTTTAAATAAATTAGTTGTCGTGACCGGTGTTTCCGGATCGGGTAAATCAACTTTGATGAGCGATATTTTAGCTAATGCTTTAACTCAGAAATTTTATCGGGCAAAAACAGAACCGGGACGACACAAAGAAATTACCGGACTAGAAAATATTGATAAAGTTATTGATATCGATCAATCGCCGATTGGCCGAACGCCACGTTCAAATCCGGCCACTTATACCGGTTTGTTTACTTATATTCGTGATTTGTTTGCCGAACTTCCCGAGGCGCGTGTTAAAGGACTAAGCGCCGGACATTTTTCTTTTAATGTTCCGGGCGGTCGCTGCGAAAACTGCGCCGGTGATGGCGTGATAAAAGTTGAAATGCAATTTTTGTCCGACGTCTATTTAACTTGCGAAGTTTGCGGCGGAAAAAAGTTTAAAGATAAAATTTTAGAAGTTTTATATAAAGGGAAGAATATTTATGAAGTTTTAGAAATGACCGTGACTGAGGCGAGAGAATTTTTTAAGGATCATTCCGCAATTAGCCAGAAATTATTTACGCTCGAAGAAGTCGGCCTTGGTTATATAAAACTCGGCCAATCAGCGACGACGTTTTCCGGCGGTGAAGCGCAAAGAATTAAACTAGCGACTGAATTATCACGTCGAGCAACGGGAAAGACTTTATATATTTTAGATGAGCCGACAACCGGTTTGCATTTTGCCGACATCGATCGCTTACTAAAAGTTTTACATATGCTTGTCGATCAAGGAAATACGGTTTTAATTATCGAACATAATTTAGATTTGATTAAAGCGTCAGACTGGGTTATCGATCTTGGACCGGAGGGCGGAGAAGCCGGCGGTTATCTCGTCGCGGCCGGAACGCCGCTTGAAGTTTCCAAAGTTAAGGAAAGTTATACGGGTCGATATTTAAAGGAGATTATTGAGAAGAAATAGAAGATTAAAAACAGCTCAATAAATTGATTTTTTTTCTTTCTTGAATTAAAATAGTACTGAGAATTAAATTTTATCGTTTAATTTTGTTATGAACAATAAAGATTTGGAAAACTTAAAAGCCGTTTCAAAAGTTACCACTTGTTTTATTGACTTAGACAACACTCTTTGGGAGGGTATTTTAGCGGAGGGCCAGGAACCGAAATTATTCAGTTCCAGGCTTGATGTTTTGAAAAAGCTGCATAGTAAAGGTATCCAACTTTATATTATTTCAAAAAACGACGAAAGCGATGTTAATAAAGCATTTGAAAAGTTAAAAATTGATAAGAAAATTTTTACTTGGATAGTCGCTAATTGGGATGCTAAATATGTAAATATTGATAAAATTATTCGGGCTTGCGAAATTCGTCCGGAAACAGCAATATTTATTGATGATAATATTTTTGAACTTAACGAAGTCAAGCAGATAATTAATACTATCCATTTAGTTGAAGCTGAGGATATAAACTTTATTCTGACTATTCCTACAATTGAATCAAAATCAGAACAGTCTGATGCTGAAATTGAAGAAAGGAAAAATCGTTATCGTACTGCTATTAAATCTCAATTTTTTAAGGAAAAATTTACTGGCAGTGATATAGATTTTTATAGAAAATTGCACAGAGAAGTACGTGTGGGCTTGGTCCCGGCCGATAATTTAGAGCGCGTTTTACATCTTTTTGTTGAAACTCATCGGCTTAATTTTAGCCCAGGCAAATTTGCGGATTATGATATTGCCAGAGATTATATTCATGAGCGTTTTAATGCTGGCGATCAAGTGTTGGCCGTGTCTACTTTGGAGAATGGTCTTTCGTTGGGCTTAACTGGCGTGTTGATAGTTCATATTGAAGATAATGAGGCTACCATTACAGACGGAACATTCTCTTGTGGTATTATTGGGAGGGATTTTGAAGCTAAAAGCATTTTAATACTGATCGACAGGTTGAAAGCAAAAGATGTCTATAGATTGAAAATAAATTTTATCTTAACTGCCACTAATTTAAGAATTAGGGATATTTTAGAAAATTTGGAATTTAAAGCAGAGAAGAAAGAAACCGATCAAAAAGACAATTTGCACTTGGTTTATTCTTTAGTCATTAAATCATATAACACTAGCGGCAAGTATGAATGGATTGCTGCTTCTAATGAACCAGTCGAGTTTGATTTTGTTGGCCATCCGTATATCATGAATTTTTTTGATAAATATGTAAAACCATTGTTCTCCGAAGGAAAAAAGGTGGTTAATCTTGGCTCTGCTAAGGGTGAAGTAATTGGATTACTTCAGCCGGGTGTTCGTAGAAGTTTTTATGATTTTATAGACGAGAAGAAAGTAGAATATGTTAAAGTTGATTTAGAATATTCGTCCGAAGAAAGAAATATTGTGGCCAATGCCGAAGATTTATCGAAAGTTTTTGAAGATGAATCCGTTGATATCGTTATGGCCTTAGAATTATTAGAACACACCTTAAGACCGGACTTAATAATTTCCGAAATGGTTAGAATTTGTAAAAAGGATGGATATATAATAATTACCGTCCCCTCATTTAATTTTGCTAAGCATGAATACCCGATTGATTTATGGCGCTTTGGCCCCAAGACTTTAAGATCATTCTTTGAACGGCCCGGATTTGAAATTTTACAGCTAGAGATTGAAGGTGACCAGAAACTGCCCAGAGGTACTATGATTTTAGTAAAAAAGACTGAGAGCGGAAGATTGAATGTAAAAATGACGCCGGGTAAAATGGATATTATTCGCGGAGTAACAGTTTTTGAATAACTTATTATAGAAATTAAATTACTTAACGTTCAACTCCTCTTGGTTCTAACAGTGTTTCGTGTTCCTTGCCAATAAAAATATCGCCTATAGTGGCGATATTTTTCAGTTAGATTAATAATTTTATATTTTTATAACTCTTTCATCACCTTTAACTCTAATTTTCTCGACTTCGTATCAAAATATGCGAAGCAGGACTCGCTAAAAACGCCAGAAAGAGTGCCGGGATTAATTATCATTGTTAAGCCCTCCTTTTTGAGCCAAGGCCGATGAGTGTGACCGTAAAAAATAAAGTCTAATTTGTTTTTTGTACTTTCAAGAATCCTTTTAATCTTTTCCGGCTGATGGCAAAGACCAATATTTAAATTGTCTAAAGTAAATATCATCGTCTCACCGCCGAAATTTATATTTTTGAATTTTTTTAAGTCCTTCTCTTCGTATAATTCGGCGTTACCGCTTACTAAAAATATCTCTCCTTTAAAATTATGAGAGAGATATTTTAATGTTTCAAAATTTGTGACATCCCCGGGACAAATTATTTTTTCAACCTTTTCTTTCTCACACCAGCTTAGACATTTTTCCAGATTCGGAAGATTGTCGTGGATATCGGAGATAATCGCTATTTTCATAAGCGGATTTTTATTATTTGTTTCGTAATTTAATTTCGTAGGCCATTTGCTCTAGTTTTCGTAAGTGGCCGCGAGCTTGATCATATTTTGTTCGAAGGTATCCGGTCATATCGAAATCAATAAGTTGCGACATTGTATCTTCGGCAATTTTTTTTATTTTTGTGACGGCACCGAATTTTCCCTTAGCTGCTTGGTTAGTTGCATAGCGGACAAGTTCGCCGATCATGTCGCATATTCCGCCTAAATATCCTTCGTAGTCTAAATTTAATCCCTCAACGGCCTCAATTTTTTTATTTTTAATAACTAAATATAAAGTCTTTCCTTCTAAGTACTCTTCAACGCCAGCTTTATAAGCACCTTCTCTGTTTAAGCGCGCTTGACCGAAACGTTTTTCGAGATTTTTTAAGCTCTCTTCGATATCTTTAATTTTTCCTTCGGCTATTTTAAAGTCTTCACGCTGTAAGGCGAAAATAATTTTTTTTGCCTCGAAAAGAATATTGTTAGAAGCACTGATAATTTGACGACGTTCGCTTTCATTCGCGCCGTAATCTTTTTTTAATTTATCGACAAATTTAAGTTCAATCATAATGATAAAATTATTTTTTAATCTCTTGAAATTTCGTAATTAGATAAGCAATCAAATAACTCGGAAAACTTCCTCTAAACTTGTTTCGCCGTTTAGAGCTTTTAATAAACCGTCTTGCGTCATATTAATCATGCCGTTTTTTATTGCCTCGTTTTCAATTTCGTTATCAGTTACATTTTCAGTCTGAATTAATTTTTGAATTTCCGGAGTCATCGGGATTGTTTCATATAAACCAAGACGCCCTTTGTAACCTAAATTACCGCATTTTACACAGCCTTTGCCATGATAGAATTTTAATTGCTCGGGAATTTTAATATTTGGGTTTTTAATGCTGCCTAAAATTTCTCTAACTTGCGCTAGATCTTCCGGGCTAACTATCATCTCCTCTTTACAATAAGGACATAGGCGGCGAACTAAGCGTTGGCCGATTGTGAACTCGATTGAATTTGCCAGCGCTTGGCGGTTAAGTCCGAGCCCGGCAAAGCGCGAAATCGCCCCGGCCGCGCTGTTGGCGTGAATAGTTGAGAGTACTAAATGTCCAGTCATTGAAGCTTCAATCGCAATTTTAGCGGTTTCGGTATCCCTGATTTCTCCAATCATCATGATATTTGGATTTTGTCTTAAAAGAGAACGCATTGCTGAGGCGAAAGTATAGCCGTTAGCTTCATCAATCTGTGTTTGCATAACGCCCGGTAGTTGATATTCAATTGGATCTTCGATGGTAATTATTTTTACGTCCGGTTTATTTAATTTATTTAAAATGCTGTACAGGGTTGTGGTCTTTCCAGATCCGGTCGGTCCGGTTGTTATGATAATACCGCGGGTTTTCTTCATCGCTGCCTGTAAAGACGTGAAAGCAACCGAGGTAATTCCTAATTTGTCCATTTCTAAATTTACGGCATTTGTCGCTAGAACACGGATAACAATCGTTTCGCCGTAACCGCCGGCGATAATTGAAAGACGACAGTCTAATTTAGTGGTCGGCAAATAAACGCTAAAACGGCCGTCAAAAGTGGCTCGTTTTATATTGGTCGCCTCACCGGCGAGAATTTTTATTTCCGATAAAAGAGGCAAATAACTAGTTTTTGGTAAATTTAAAATATTGTGCAATACGCCATCAATACGAAAACGAACTTTAACGTCGCTTTCGGTCGGCTCGATATGAAGATCGCCGGCGTCGCTGACAATCGCCAGGGACATGATAAAAGTAATTAAGTTTGAGGTTGGCACTTCTTTAACCAATTCATTAATGTGGGTTAAATCTTTACTGAGTTCTTCCGCCTTACTTAAATCTTCTTCTTTTATTTTTATACCGCGACCGATGGTTTGGGAAATTACGATATCGTACAACTCGTTAATATAATCAAAATTTCCAATGACGCGATAAATTTCTTCAAGCGAGGTCATGCCGTCTAAAGCTTTTAAAACTCCGTCTTGAAGCATCGTGATCATCCCGTTTTCAATCGCTTGCTGCAATATTTTAAAAGAAGGCGCGTTCTCGGCGGTTAATTGCTTAATTTTGTCATCCATCGTAAATATTTCGTAAATACCGACGCGGCCTTTATAACCGATAAAACTGCATTGTTCACAGCCGGGACCGGCTTTATAGAAAATTGGTAAATTGGCCGGGATGTTTAGGTTCGCTTTTGGAGAAATAACGGATAAAATTTTATTTAATTGTTCCTTTTCTTCATTATCCGGTTCATGAACCTCGCGACAGAATGGACATAGTTTTCGAACAAGGCGTTGACCGATAACGGCGTTGATTGAAGGTGATAAAAAATATGGTTTAACGCCGATATCAATTAATCGGGGGATAACCCCGGCGGCGTCATTGGTGTGTAAAGTTGATAAAACTAAATGGCCGGTTAAAGAGGCTTGAACGGAAATTTCCGCCGTTTCTAAATCACGAATTTCTCCGACCATAACGATGTTTGGATCTTGGCGCAAAATAGAACGCAGCCCGTCGGAAAAACTATAACCGTGTTTACTGTCAACCTGGCTTTGGTTAATTCCCGGCATTTGATATTCAATCGGATCCTCAAGGGTAATAATTTTTGTGCCCGGTTTATTTAATTTATTAATAATGGCATAAAGAGTGGTCGTCTTACCCGACCCGGTCGGCCCGGTCGTGAGAATTAAACCGTTTGGTTTATTTATTTCTCTTTGTAATTGCAACATTATTTCCGGGCGAATTCCTAAACCCTCGAACTCAAGAGTGGTAACGCTCGAATCAAGCAAACGCATAACAACGCTTTCGCCGAATGAGGTTGGCAAAAAAGAACAACGAACGTCAATGTTTCTGTTTGTCAAATGAATCGTGTATCGTCCATCCTGTGGCTTATTGTCGATATTAATTTTTACGCGGGCGAGGATTTTTAAGCGCGTGCTGATGCGGTGCCATTTTTCTCGGCTGATAGTCGCGGCGTCTTGTAAAACGCCATCGATTCTAAGTCTGATCGCCACACCAGCTTCCTCCGCTTCAATATGAACATCACTGGCGCCGACTTTTATCGCGGTGGCCAGCATTAGAGTAATAACATCGGTAATATTTACATCATTAATTTTATCGTTTAAACTTTTATAACTGCTGATATCTTTTTTAAATTTTTCTAAATTTGCTTCCGTTATTTCAACGCCATTTTCGTATTTTTTAGTTTTTGGAACGGTTTTATAAGCTTCGTATGAATAGTTTAGACTATTTAAAGAAATTAAATAGACTTTAACGTTAGAAAAATAGACCTCTTTAAGCCGGCTAACCTCTTCCTCGACTTGAGAAGTGTATTCTAAACAGCCAATTCGGATATTATGACCGTCGTAAAGAAAGCAGATAGTATTTATTTCCCTGGCTCTTTCTTCGGGGATTAGGATTAAAGCTTCGGGACTGATCGGAAAGCCGAAAAGATTAACGTAATCAAGCCCGATTTGTTTGGCCGCTTTTTCGGTTTGTTTTTCCGCCTCTTTTAATTTTATTTCGTCTTGTTTTTTAGCAAAAAGACCGGTGACGCTTTCTTCGTCATCGGTCGGATTTAGCAAATTTTCAATGGAGCTTAAATTACTCATTTATTTTTTAACAAATAATCTTTCTAACTTAGCCAAGACCATTCCTTCTTTTAGATTTAAGAATAATCCGGTCCAAGTGCTGATCTGGAAGGTGCCAAGGGCAGAACCAAAAAGCACTAGGAATATTAAGGCTAAAAATACCATCAAAACCATTAGCCAATAGAAACCGAAACTTAAACCGACTAGGAATAAGGGGAAGAATAAGATTGTCATGGCTATTAATATGCCGAGACTGGCCAGAAAGTTAATTACAAATATAATAATCGCCATTTCCAGACTGACTAGCCAGTTGTTAATAAATAATTGATAAGCCTTTTCAATTGATTGCATGAATCTTTCATTTTCTAAAACCGAATAGGCGATCGCGTATTTTAATAGTAAGGATAGAGAAATCGCTACCGGCAAGAAAATTACGAATAAGATTACATAAATTAATACAAACCAGCCGGAGTCTTTTATTGCTAAGAGAAGAAGAGGAAGACTGCTAATGAATAAAATAGCGTTTACGGCTATTTTTATTAATATATTTAACCCAAAGACGGACCAGAATTTTTTATGTCCGGCCGTTAAACCGCTGCGGATAGTTAAGATATTATCTTTTTTCTTGTTTTTATTTAATATCTTCTTAACGCTGATGACTAAAGCGGCTTGAGAACTTACCGCTAGCCAGATCACGGTTGCGATTAAAGTTAGACAAATCAAGATTATTGTAAAACTATTAATAATTGTTAAGATATCATAAGAAAAGAGACCAATAAATCCTAAACCAATATTCTTTAGAAGGGTAATCGATTGAGCAAAATAACTGGCGCTCATTAGGGTCCCGTTTATTATTCCGTCGTTGATGTTTTGGTTGATGACCTTATACTCAATTGATCCTCCGGCGGCGAGCAAGGTTGAGAATAAGCCAAAAAACCATAAATATTTATGTTTCCAGGTCATGTTCCAAGCTTGTTTTAATAAGTTGCGATAAGATTGCATAGAATTTAAATTAAATTGAAAAACTTATAAAAGTCTGTTAATATTATAGCATAATTTTATAATTGTTCAAAATAATAAATATCCAAATTTATGTCTGAAATTGTAAAAGATCCGAAAATGATTGCGCACCTGCTAACTCGGGGGGTTGAAAAAATATATCCGAGTTATCAAGACCTTGAAAAGAAACTTTTAAGCGGCGATAAAATTCGTTTATATTGCGGTTTTGACCCCAGCGCTAATTCGCTTCATATTGGTAATGCGATTGCGATTAATAAACTCGCCCAGTTTCAGGCCTTAGGGCATGAGGTTATATTTTTAATCGGTGATTTTACGGGCATGATTGGCGACCCGACCGATAAAAAGGCGGCCCGAAAAAAAATGACGCGTGAAGAAGTTTTAAAAAATTCGGCTGATTTTCAAAAACAAGCCTCCGCTTACTTAAAGTTTGACGGGAAAAACCCGGCGAAAGTTATGTATAATAGCACTTGGAATGATAAATTAAATTTTTCCGACCTTATTGAATTAGCGTCTAATTTTACCGTTCAGCAAATGATTCAGCGCGATATGTTTCAAGAACGATTAAAGGAAGAAAAACCGATTTTTTTACATGAGTTTTTTTATCCCTTAACCCAGGCTTATGATAGCGTCGCGATGGATGTTGATTTAGAAGTTGGCGGCAACGATCAGATGTTTAATATGATGTGCGGCCGAAGCTTATTGAAGTCTATTAAAAACAAAGAAAAATTTGTTTTAACTTTAAAGCTATTAACTGATGATACCGGCAAGAAAATGGGTAAATCGGAGGGGAATATCGTTTTTTTAAATGTTAGCGCTAATGATATGTACGGCCAGATTATGTCCTGGGCGGACGGGTTACTTTCCTCGGCGTTTGAACTATGTACAACTTTGAGTATTGACGAATTAAATCAGATAAAGGAAAGTCTTAAGAATAATTCCGTTAATCCGCGTGATTTAAAAATGCGACTGGCTTACGAGATAACAAAAACCAATCATGGCGAAAGAGAGGCTCTAGCCGCGCAGGAGAATTTTATAAATACTGTTCAGAAGAAAGAAATCCCATCCGACATTGCTTCTTTTAAGGCTTCAAAGGATATATATAATATAGTAGATCTGCTTGTTGAGACTAAATTAGTAACAAGCAAGACCGAGGCACGAAGACTGGTTGAGCAGGGTGCGATTAAAATTAAAAGCTTAGACGGCAAATCGGAGGAAGTTATTAAAGACGTAAAAAAGGAAGTTAAAATTAATGAAGATATAATCTTACAGCGCGGAAAACTTCAGTTTCTTAAAATAACTAAATAAAGTCTATGGTTTTTTTAGAAGAATTAAAACAGAAAATAAAAAATGAATTAAACTTTGATAAAGTCGTTTTTTCTTATCCGCCGAGCGCGGAATTAGGCGATTTAAGTTTAGCTTGTTTTGATTTAGCTAAGGAGCAGAAAAAAAGTCCGGTGGAGTTAGCTAAGGAGCTGGCCGAGTCTTTTAACAATAATGAAAAGTTTAAAAAAATATTTTCAGCCGTTAAGGCGGTCGGTCCTTATCTAAATTTTTTTGTCGCCTCTAATTATGCGGCAGAAAACATTATTAAAGAAGTAAAAAAAGAAAATAAAGTTTACGGTTTTAACTTATCCGGAGCCGGAAAAAAGATAATGATCGAATATTCTAACGGCAATACCCATAAAGAATATCATGTCGGACACTTGAGAAATATTTCTTACGGCGATTCAGTTAATCGATTATTAAGCGCCAATGGTTATCAGTCGATCCCTGTTTCATATATTAATGATTTTGGAATTCATGTCGCTAAAACGCTTTGGAATTGGCAACGCGATAAAAGTTATCAGAATAGTTCTGAACCAAAGGGTTATTTATTAGGTAAGTGTTATGCGGCGGCCAGTCAAGAACTTGTCGCGCATCCCGAATTAAAAGGTGAGGTCACTTCTATAATGAAGAATATTGAAAGTCGAAGCGGAGCGGATTATAAATTGTGGCAGGAAACCAGAAAATGGAGTATTGCGTACTTTGATTCTATATATAAAGAGTTGGGGGTAAATTTTGTTGACATATTTTACGAAAATAATGTAATTAATGAAGGTTTTAGAATTGTTGAAGAATTAAAGAAAAAAGAAATATTGCATCTAAGCCAGGGAGCAATTATTGCCGATTTAGAAAAATATAATTTAGGTGTTTTACCTGTCATTCGTACAGACGGCACCGCTCTTTATCCGGTTGCCGATTTAGCCTTGGCGGCAGAAAAATTTAAGAAATACAATTTAGACGAGTCAATCTATGTAATTGATGTTCGCCAGTGTTTATATTTTAACCAACTGTTCAAGGTTTTAGAGCTCAATGGTTATAAACCGGCCGTATTTCATCTTGGCTATGACTTTGTAACCTTACCGAGCGGCATGATGTCTTCAAGAACGGGGAATGTGATTACTTATTCAGACCTGAAAGATAAGATACTGACGAAGTTAGAAGAAGAGACCAAAAAACATCATGATGATTGGACTCAGGCCCGCATTTATAAAACGGCGCATAGTTTAATGATTTCAACGATTAAATTTGAAATGTTAAAAGTCGGTGCCGATAAAATAATTACTTTTAATATTGATGAGGCTTTAAAATTTGACGGATACACCGCTTGTTATCTAGAATATGGTTACGCCCGTTTGAAAAGTATTATCCGAAGAGATAAATTTAGTTTATTTCCTCACCGAGTTGATTTAGACGAACTGACTGAAAGTAAAGAGAAGGAGTTGTTATTAAAGGTTGCAAAATATCCGGAGATTATAATTTTAGCTGGAGCAAAATATAAACCGAGCGAAGTAACAAAATATTTGTTTGAGCTCGTTCAGCTATTTAACGACTATTATCAGGAGGTAAAAATTCTTAAAGCCGAAAAGAAAAAACGTTTAGCGCGCTTAGAACTTATTAAGACGGTCGCGCAAGTTTTAAATAATGGATTTAAAATATTAGGGATGGAAAGTTTAGAAGAGATGTAATATATAATTTTATGAAAAAAACAGCCGCTGACAATTCTTTAGAAAAAATCGTTTCCCTTTGTAAGAGGCGCGGTTTTGTTTTCCAATCATCGGAAATCTATGATGGTTTTCCAGCCGTTTACGATTTTGGCCCATATGGCGTTGAACTCGCTAATAATATTAAGAAGCTCTGGTGGAAAACCATGACGCAACTTCGCGATGACGTCGTCGGTCTGGATTCGGCAATTTTTATGAGCCCGCGAATTTGGGAGGCGTCAGGACACGTTAAAGGTTTTTCCGATCCGTTAACAGAATGTAAAAAATGCCACGCGCGCTTAAGAGTTGATGCCTTACTTGAAGACGCTGGAGTTTTTGCCGATGAAAAAATGAGCGAAGACGAAATTAATCAGATTTTTGACGATAATAAAGAAAAAGTTAAGTGTCCCAACTGCGGCGAGAGTAATTTTACGATTGCGAAAAAGTTTAATTTGCTTGTGCAGTCTAACTTAGGAAATTTTACCAGCGATTGGACAAAAGAACCGACTTATTTACGCGGCGAAACTTGCCAGGGTATTTATGTTAACTATAAAAATGTTTTAGACTCGGCGCGCGTAAAAATTCCTTTCGGAATTGCGCAGATCGGCAAAGCTTTTCGAAACGAAATTACCGCTCGTCAGTTTGTTTTTCGAACGCGTGAGTTCGAACAGATGGAAATGCAGTATTTTGTTAAGCCGGGCGACGATATGAAATATTACGAGGAATGGAAAGCGGCGCGCTGGAAATTTTATTTGGATTTAGGAATCGCTGAGAAAAATTTAAAATGGCATAAGCATGAGAATTTAGTTTTTTATGCGAAAGAAGCTTATGACATTGAATATAACTTTCCTTTCGGCTTTAAAGAACTTGAAGGTATCCACGCGCGCGGCGATTATGATTTAACCCAGCACTCTAAATTTTCCGGTCAAGATTTAAATTATCAAGATCCGATAACAAACGAAAAGTATACACCGCATGTCGTTGAAACGTCGGCTGGCGTCGGAAGAACTTTTTTAGCCGTGTTAGCCGAAGCATATAATGAGGAAGAAATATTCAATGAGGATGGATCTTCAAAAGAACCAAAAGACATTAGAGCCGTTTTAAAATTAAACTCAACTTTAGCGCCGATTAAGATTGCCGTTTTCCCGCTGCTGAAAAATAAAGCGGCATTAGTTTCGAAAGCGAAAGAAGTATATGACCGATTAAAATTAAATTGGCGCTGCGAGTTTGATGATAACGGAAATATCGGGAAGCGTTATCGTCGCCAAGATGAAATCGGGACGCCGTTTTGTTTAACGATTGATTTTGAAAGTTTAGAAAATTTTGAAGTCACGGTCCGTGATCGCGATACGATGAAGCAAGCCAGAATAAAAATTTCTGATTTGGAAAAATATTTTAGCGATAAAATAAAAAATTAGAATAAAAAGCAAAAATAAAATTTTAAAAAATATCTCTTTTTAAACGAAGAGATATTTTTTTGTGAAAAACTATTGCTACTTATTTTTTTTGGCTGTATAATATTAATAGAAAATAAATTTTTTATTTTTAAATTTTTTTTAAGAAATAAATTTTAAAAGAGATTTATAATTTATAT